>Ga0209639_1000018_pt1 | contig 260280 bp, 212 predicted proteins | sample EPASupsiteHSE605_FD_187268 | JGI IMG/M metagenome (GOLD analysis project Ga0209639, IMG submission 187268) | Bioremediated contaminated groundwater from EPA Superfund site, New Mexico - Sample HSE6-05 (SPAdes) (version 2) | ecosystem: Environmental > Aquatic > Deep subsurface > Groundwater >... | reverse complement strand
GCAGGTCATAGACGGCCTCCAGGAATTTGTATCCGTAGTTTAATCGCCGGTTTTCCTCGCTATACATCAGCGCATTGGACGCAACTTCAATTCGTAAGGGGACATCATCTTTGAAATTTGCATTGAATTCCTCCACCATCGCCATGAAAGCCTCAGGATCTTTTTGGTCTTCGAGATAACCAAAACTTCTAATAGTTCGCTGTTTGGTGGGCATCCCTGATCCGGGGCGGTACCCTTCGACAACACGGATATGCGTCTTTACAACGCCACCTCGCATCTTTGGGTCTTTTCTTATCATGGAATATCACCTCACACCTATTGTCGTATATCTGTCGCATAACATCAATAGAAAGGTATAAAAAAATGCGGAATTCCGCATTTTTAAAGGATATTATTCCACTTGGTCTGCTTCTTATGCTATGCTAACTGTAAAAAATGGGTTATATCATATAATCTTTCAACAGAATCGATGACTGGCATATCGCTCATTCCAAATAGAATTCTTATTTCATTGTCAGTATCAGGAGAACAAGAATGGACTTCGAAATTCTTGTTGGCAGTGATAATAGATTTGATTAATTCTTGAGTTCCAAAATTTACAAATGGCTTGAACTGTGAGCTGATTTCAAAAAGGTCTAAGCATAGGTGGTCAAAATCCCCACCGTGGTTAATATCAAGATCGATAGAATAAATCATTATTATTTTCCTCCAAATATAGTTATTTTTAAATCTGATAAAGAAAAGTAGCAAAAGAAATCTAGCCTTCTTCGCTACTTTCTTTCTCTTTACCAACCCCGAGATACTAGATACTGTGAAAAGTTGCGAAGAACTGGTGCTTCAAACAACTTTTCTCAGTTTATCTATACCTATAGCAATGTTACTTCATGGAAATCATAGCGACTGTAGTTTCTTCGATGTTCATATATCGGGCTTCATGAAAGGTCTTAGAAGTAATTCCTTCAAAATCCAAGTCGAATGTTCTAGTAATCTCATTTACTAAAGGCGCGGAGTAGATTAAAAATTGCTTTTTCCATTCTTTTATTGTAAATGATCCTTTGTTATTAGGTAGATTCTCTGCAATTGCGATACTCTCATCATAAAATGAGAACTGTATCGTCTTAGGACAATTCAACTTCTGCATCAATCCTTTTGACAAAGAAATTCTTTTGCCGTTTTTCACCGAATTTATTATTGAGATTATGCCAACTTCAGTATTTTCTCTGCTTGAGCTTTTGCTTGCTACTGGACGAAGCTTATTGATATCGAATTCCTGTAATTCCTCACTATTTGCGAACGATTTTTCAGTTTCCATGAAATTAATTTCCTTTTTCTGCATTTATTTTAATACCGGTTCAGATTGTCATTTATAAGGAAAATGTAATTAGGCAAGTTTATAATCGATTGAAAGCCCCAAACACTCTAAGAAGACGTTTGGGAAAAATACTCTATCGTAATAGTATTCGGCTCCTCCAGCATGGCATCGTATCGCATCATCTAAGCCAGCCAAAGTAAAGAATTTTAAAGTACAATCTTTCGTATCGAAGTATTTGCTGAAATAGCGTAGTATATTGGCCTCTAATGCTGTTATCTGCTCTTCAGAGAAACCTGAGGTCTTGATTGGCATAGGCATCGTCCATTCGACCCAGATAAGATCTTCAAATACATCAACTATAAAAGAGCTATCGGATAAGAATGGACATGTATTGAGTTTAAGTTTTATTTCAAGCAAAATTCTGTTCCGCTCATCTAAGTTCATAGAGCTAACAGCGTTACCGTCAACTGAGAAAATTGAGAAGTTTATATTATCGACATAGTCTTCCAACACGAGTTTTGTTTCCAGTTCAACCGCTTTATGAAAAAAAGAGGTGACATCTTGACGGTGTCTATCAAGAAACTGGTCATTGTCAAGGCTAGATCTGTTAAGAACGTTAATTGGTACATTGTCCTTAAGGTCATAGTTCTTTACGTAATCTTGGATTGCAGCATCCATCTGTTCTTCTTTGATTTTAAAATGGCTTAAGAAGTTTAAAAGGTTAATTGTTTTCTTATGCATAGTAAGATATCCTCCTGTTTTTTACGGTACAGAGTATCTCCCTGTACCTATGGTATTTATTTATAGTTGAATGTACCTTACCTAAGCAAGAGAGACTTCTTTGGTATTTTGAAAGCCTTTCCGACCCGAGTACTGGGCCTTGCACCTGTCTTTCGGTCTCTCTTTTCGGTCTTGGTTTGAACTTCGTAGAGGCAAAACGTGAAACTTCCCCAGGTTCCCCCTTCTCCCCTCCAAAAAAATCGAGAGAGACAGATTTAAGTTGGAGTTGAATTCGAAATTTGAGTTGGACAAAATCAAAAAAAATAGATCTCAAAAAGAACAAAGGGGAGAAAGGGGAGATTTTCAAAAAAACCTTGTGCGGCATGGGCTAGTGTCCTCCCCATTTGTCTAGAAGTGAAGGGGAGCCGAAGGGAATTTGGGGAGCAGAGGGGCGGAGAGCCCTACTCACAACTTCGTTTTCCCGCTTTCTCCTTCGCAGGAGGTCGTGTAGAGAACCCAAAATGGTTCATCAGCCTTTTCACCTGACAGTGAAAAACGATTCGTTTTTTGGGCGTTTCCGTCGCACTTCCCCTTTTCCCCTGGGGAAAGGGGAGCATTGAGGATGTCTTAAGTATATGCTTACTGTTTTCTCCATTTGGCTTGGGGTGGAGGAGATTGCGCCATGTCAGAAAAAATCTTAAGTATGGTTTTTAGAAAGTGAAACCGTCAATAGCAAAATATTTAATAGTACTCCTATTGACGGTTTTATAGCTTCAAACTGGGGAATTGATTTTATTTGAATCTTCTAGCCAATCCTAATGGATCTAGTCCGTACTTCTTGGCAACGACAATGATGGCGTTTGATTTGTCTAAGCCTTTCAAGATGACTTGGACAATTTCTAGTAATATTTTTATGATTAGTTTAGTTTTCAGCAGACTACCTCCTCAAACGGTGGATGTTGTTGTAGCAAAGAGTCAGTATGGGCATAAGTATTTAAAAACAGTTGCAGATGGAGAGCAACCAAATAATTTATTGAGTTTACCCGAATGTTATTAAGAAAATAATAAACTATTTAGATAGAAAAACTGCCAGAATACCTAAGAAGCCAAAATGGTCTTGGGTATTTTTTTATCTTTTTGAACTCTACAGTATTTATTATTCCCACAAATCTTCTTCCTCGACTCGTTCTTCAATCTCGTCCCAGATCCAACTTCCTGATCCAATAGCATAGACATGTATAATTTTACTTTGAACTAAGATGTGCTAAAAGCTTCATCTGAAACCCTTCAATCTCAAACTTTTACCATTTTACAAGTGAACGCCACTAATGTAATCGTGGATTTCACTTGGTTTTTTAACGAGAGCCTTTGGAAGTTAAAGAAGAGTTCTAGGAAACTATTAAAGCTAGTTGTTCAAAGTTTAGTAGTTAGTAGATCCTCTCTCATATATAGAAAACTATAAATTTGACAACTCCAAAATGAGTTGTGTGAGCTATGTCATCATTTTAATATAATATAGAAGGATTCTGGTAATAATTATGGTATTATGAAAAGGTAGGAAAGAAAAGGTTTTTTTAAATTTAAGAAGGAACATTGGTAGGCTTAGCTCCTCTTATTTCTCGTTTCCACATGACCAAATGATTAATTTCTCTAATGATTTGACAAGCAAGCTATCATTGTTTAACCCAATAGGCCAACGCACATGTTGACAAATAATTGTCAACATGTGCAATTCTAGTAATAGCAATAAAAGTTAAAGTAAGAATATAACGGATCTTTTAATTTATGATGAAAATGAAAAAGAATTGGGTGACCGTACATGCTAGACTTAAAACTTCGTGAAGAATTTCGTGGAAAAAAGATAAAAGGAACGATGGTTGATTTTACTAACCGTCAAGGCACAGGTGCTCTTGATAAGAGTGCAGAACAATTTCTGAATATTACTTATCCTTCTGTTGATCTTCTTAAAATAATCGAGGCTTTGCAGCCAGGGAAATCTCGGCCTGTTGTCCTAATTGGAGCAAGAGGGCAAGGTAAATCTCACTTGATGGCGGCCCTTGCCCATATGTACAAAGATCCATCTGCTACAGATCGATGGCTGAAGTATTGGGGGAATCACCTTCATAGGGAAGACCTGACAAACCTCATCTTAAATCGAGATGTCGAGGTTATCACAGAAAGTCTTCACCAGCATAACTATACATTCCTTTGGGATATGCTTTTTGACAAACATCCTTATGGTGATTTTTGTCGCGGAAAATGGGAAGGCCAGGGTGAGAACAAATCTGAAGTACCTGGGACTTCACTAATGATTGAGATGTTCCAGAAAAGGCCTACGGTTTTGATTCTCGATGAATTTCAAACGTGGTATGAAGGACTCACGAATACAAAACAACACCCACGCAGAAACTGGGCATTTAACTTTATTCAGATCCTGTCTGAAATAGCTGAAAGCAATCCGGAATTATTAACTCTTGTTCTTTCTGTTCGTGAAGGGGATTCTGATGCAGCGCAACAGGTTTTTCGTATAGACCCAGTGCGTATTGATTTTAAAGGTCCGCAAGCCAAACAGGACAGGCAAAATCTTCTTCTCTATCGCATTTTTGAAAACCGCATCCAGATACCGGAGGCTGATATTGAGAATCTCATTGAGGTTCATCTGAATGAGTATTTCCGAATTTACAATGTCCCCGGTTCAGAACAAGACCGTTACAAAGGTGAATATGTGCATAGTTGGCCATTCTCTCCACAATTGATGAAGCTTTTGGATGATCAGGTCCTCATTGCTACGCATACACAGGAGACTCGTGATCTTCTCAGGATTCTTGTGGATGTGTTCAAAGATGCTGGAGACAATAGCCCAATTCTTACTCCTGCTGATTTCTCAATTGTTGATGAAAAAAGTGGTGTTACATCTCTGCTAGATTCAGTAGCAAATCAGCTTCATCGTGAATTAAGGTCAAAGGCTCTTAGGAACTATGAGGCTGTTAAAGAAGCTGTAGAAGGCACATCTCAGAAGGTTCCGAATCTTGGCTCTATACTAAGCTCTTTATGGCTTCGTTCTTTATCTTTGGAAAATGTAGCTGGTGCTCGTGCTGGAGAAATCCAATTAGACATCACACGAGATAAACCAGTTGATGATAATCTTTTTGCTGTTGAACTTGAGATTATTAAGGAAAACAGTTTCAATATTCACCAAAAAGGGGACAGACTAGTTTTCCTAAACGAAGAAAATCCACAAGCAAAACTAATTGCCCACGCTAAAAACGATCGTCTTTTCAATGAGGGGCAGGATTTAGAACAACTAGCAATAGAAATTCGATATGTACTAGGTGGAAATGAATCTGTCAGCTCCATTAGCAGGATTGTGGTATTGAAGAAGAATTGGCAGCGCAATCCCTGGAGCGAAGTAGATGAGAAAGATCGTCCCGAAAACTGGGATAATCGTATTCCTTATATTGTCATACCAAAAGGTGAAATTAAGGCACGGGATTTGGGAATTTGGCTCAAGGACAGAGTAACAAAAAATCGGAATACAATTCGTTTCATTCTTGCTAAGGACGGATTAGATCCAGTTTTCTATGACAAATCCCTTTTGATAATGGCTCGAGCAGTATATTTGGCCAAAGAGTGGAAAAAAACTGATGCTAATTATTCCTCTCTTCATGTCAAATTTCAGAAGGAATTAAGTGAACAATTGAGTGCTCGATTTGACAGATATGCTGTTCTTGATATTTGGAATTTTGGGCAACCCATGTTGTGTGAGTTTGAAATCAACAGCCATAAAGCCGAAGGTGATCGGATCGTACCAGCGATTCATGAAAAGATTAAAACTGATCTCTTTATGATAGAGGAGTTTGAAAAGATTGTTCTTGCTGCAGCGAAAAGAAATGATTCAATTGCCGCTGTGCTTGACGAATTAAGAGAACCTATGGGGGGCGGCAACCCTTGCATTCCCTGGCTCGGTGAAATAGAGGCTAAAGAAAATATAGTAAGGCTTTGTGCACGTGGTAAAATCGAAATCAATGTTGCGGGTAAAGAAATGCTCAGTAGTAGACCCGGTGAATCAGAGGATGCTGCTTGGAATAGAATGAAGGGCAAATTGGGTAGCGGTAGGATTCTTGAAGAGACCCTGATTCATGAGCCGGACAGTACCGTATGCTCAGGTGGTGGAAAATCTGATAACCATGATGACACAACCAATCCAGGGTATTCAGGCTCATCCGCTAATTCAGGTGGTTCAAATTTCCGAGAAACTGGCGGCGGGGGATCTATTCCTCCTGGTGGGCTTTTTAGTGGAGACTCAACTCCACCCAAATCGAAGAAGACCTTTCGTTCAGAGAACGCATCATCTCTTTCACTGCTAGGAAAGATTGAATCTTGGGGGGTTAACTCTGGTACGATAGTATCCAATGTTAACCTAACCATCGATAACCTGACCGGTGCTCAATTGCAAGATTTGCTTAAAAAGCTTCCTGACGGAGTTACCTATGCCCTCAATCTGGACAAAGAGGAGTAATTAGATGGAAAGAGAATTGTTAAACAGTATTTTGAATTCAAGCTCGGGAAAAGCCTGGGAAACATTACTAGTTGAACTTTGGAATATTTTTTCCAATCCTGTAAATCCTGCGAAAGCAGAAGCTCTTATAACAGAACGGGATAAGAAATCAGGTGAATTGGATACCCTTCTAGCAGGAGCGGCATGGGACCTCTGGAACAAGGCCACTGAATCACACATGAAAACGTCACAACAGCTTAAGGATTTCTGGGTTCAAGAACTAAAGGGGAAAGCTATCCTTATTCTTGATGCACTCTCTTTGCGAGAATCCTGCTGGATTCTCGAACAGGCCGAATCTCGAGGATATACTATCCATAATAGCCGTGCGACTCTTGCTGAAATTCCTGGTGATACCACGCAATTTGCTAAAGCTCTTGGCTTTGGCCAGCGATCATCACTTTCAGATAATGGTGGTAACAGTGCTTTTTTTTCTGGAGCATTTACTGAGTCTGTCGATATACCTTTTGCCGACTGCGTAGCATTAATTAAGACTGAACCTGCAATCATTTTTTGGCATCATTGGCCGGATAGCGTCATACATAATTTGGCCGATGATGGTAACGGTGGTCAAAAACTGACCAAATCAGCTATTGAGACACTTACAGGAAATGATTTCTGGAATTTTATTGATCGTATCGCGACAGGTAGAAAGCTGGTTATAACTGGAGATCATGGTTATGCTAACTCTGGGCTTTTCCGCGACTTGACCGACAAAGACCAGATTGATTATATGAAAAAGCTGTTCAAGAGTAGGCGGTCGACTACCGACTCTCCGGATTCCAATCACAATTGGGTACCACCTCTTGCTCTTGAAATGGCAGGTAGCACTCTTGCCCTCGGCCGTCGTAAATGGAAAAGTCAGGGTGGATATCCAACTCTCACGCATGGTGGTCTCTCGCTTCTTGAGATGGCCGTCCCATTCATTGAAATTGAGAAAAGGTAGGAAATCTAGATGGCTGCTGCAAAACTAAAAAAAACTGAAGAAACTGAAAGACTGATCACTGCTGCAGTAAGTGCAGGTGAAGAACGACACCTCGAGTCCGTGGATTTTAGTGATCCCAATCGACCCAAAACCTGTCTTGAGGTGGATTTCCCGATTTTGCCAATCAATCAAATTGCGCAGATTGAAGGTAATGCAGGGAAACCCATTTATCAAATGTCTAAGTGGTGGGCACGCCGTCGGTCAAGTGTTTTCCGTTCGACGTTAATTGCTGCTGCGACAAAAGCGCCTGATGACCCACTAGAGGCAGCAAAGCTCGTCTGGGAGAATTATTATTGTAATCATCAAAAAAACGAAGCATTTAGAAATCTGAAGGTAGCCGACATCTTTATGGGGGGCGGTACGACCCTTGTGGAAGGTTCCCGATTGGGAATGCAGATGTATGGGAACGATCTCAACCCAGTAGCATGGCTTGTTGTAAAAAATGAGCTGGTTGATGTTGATATAGAAGAAGTTAAACGGCTTTTCGCCTACATCGAAGCCGAAGTTAAACCGCAGATTATGCCCTTCTATGCCTGCGAAGGACCCAATGGTGAAAAAGGGTCTTGGTACAGTATTGAAACCAATAACAAGATGGATGATTCATTCGATCCGTTGGCCGTTCCGCCTGAGGAGCGCAAACGTTACCGCTACGAAGGCCCCGAGGTTATTTATACCTTTTGGGCAAAACATGGCCCATGTAGTGTTACAGGATGTAATCATCGGACCCCTCTTTTCAGTTCACCAGTCATTGCTGTAAAGGAACTATCGGTTAAGGTTTGGCCCGATCAGAAGTGTGATAATTGCGGTGAAAGATTCGATGTAGAAGCTCAGGAAGCACGTATGGCTCCTGATGAACCGCTGATTCTTGCCCCGGACGAAAACCCTTTTGTCGTCATAAACGCAAATGGTTCATATACCTGCCCTCACTGTGGCAGCAAACAAATTAAGAATTTTGCGAATAGGAAAAGCAAGAATAAAAAGGTCTCGCTATCGCTCTTGATTCATCCAGAATGGATGAAGGGGGCTCCCGGCAAAGACGCGGAGGGAGAATTAGGCGGAACCGTTACCAGTTCCGAGGAAGCAACTAAACGCTGGAACGAACTGCGTCGAAGGAGTCTTAAGCTGATAGAGGTACGAGGTAATTTGCCCGATGAAATTGAGCTTCCTGAAACTGGGGAAGTAATATCCACTAGGGTAGGTACGATTCCCAAGCGTTCCACCTTTACCTGCCAGGAAGAAACTTGTGGACGGCAACAGGATGTTATGACGGCCATACGTCAATCGCAAAAATCTGGACCAGTTAGCCCATTTGTTCTTCAATGTTTTTCACCAAAGCGCAGTGAAGGAAATGTCGCTTATAATGGCCGGTATTTCAAAATTACATCCAAGGAGGATATCCACCGTTACGATGCGGTGATTGCTGAATGGGAAAATCGTAAGATCCGCGATTTGAAGGGCTATTGGCCTGTATCAGAATTGCCTTATGGGTTTATGACTCACCACTCGCAAGGTGGGGTTCCCAATCATGGTTTTACCCATTGGCATACCATGTTTAATCCCCGACAGCTTCTTGTTCATGCTTTGCTATTGAAGACCATTAATACTGCTACTGGCTTTTCTGATAATGCAAAGGAAATTGCGTTAGGTGCTGTTGAGCAGTTTCTCGCTTACGAAAACATGTTTTGCTTTTGGCATCGTACACATGATCATTTTGCACCACATCTTTCAAACAATAATTATCATCCGAAGAATGTTGTAATTGAGGTGGGTCCGTTTTCTCCTGTTGGTTACGGGCCTTGGCGCTCTGTTAGAGATCCAATTTTAGAAGGAATTGAGTGGAAAAACAAGGTTTGGGAGCTCGTTCCAAATACTATCTTTCAGGATGATCCTGCGTTTGAAAATGAAGTTTCGGGCAGGTCATTGCTGAATGGGAAAAGCTCAAAAGTATGTTCGAGGGATGCTGTTCTTCCGGGTGCTAATATTACTTGTAAATCATCCACTGAGCTTTCGACTGTCGAATCCGGCAGTTACGATCTGGTGATAACAGACCCTCCATTTGGAGGATTGCTCCATTACTCTGAACTTTCAGATTTTTTCTATGTATGGCTTCGCCTTGTTTTGAAGGATAAATATCCCCAGTATTTTGCCAGTGAGTATACGCCTAAGACACTTGAGGCAGTAGCCAACCGCGCTCGTAACCCGGAAGATGCGGATATCTTCTACAAACGTGTTCTCACCGATTGTTGGCGTGAGGCTCATCGTATCCTTAAACCTGGAGGAATGCTTTCATTCACATTTCATCACAGTGAAGATGAACCGTGGGTTGATGTGCTGGAGAGTCTTTTTGACTCTGGATTTTATCTCGAAGCAACCTATCCTATTCGCTCTGACGAAACTAAGGGTAAAGGTGAATTTGGTTCAAAAACAATTGAGTATGACGTTATCCATGTTTGCCGTAAACGTGCTGAAGAACCCACTGAGATCAGTTGGGCCAAGCTCCGTCGTCAGATTCTCCGGGATGTACGTCAGTTGCAGGACCTTATTGAGAATCATCAGCAGGCAGGTCTTCCTGAGGCAGACATTGAGGTCATCAAACGTGGTAAAGCATTAGAATACTTCTCCCGTCACTATGGAAAGGTCTATGTAGAGGCAGGTCGAGAGTTTACCGTTAAGGAAGCACTCGCCGGAATCAACGAGATTATTCAGGATCAGACTGGCGGTAATGCTGTCAAAGCTCCGGAGAAGGCAGAGCCATTAACGCGGCAATTCCTACGCATTTTTGCAGATAAAGAACAGGTCGAGCGTGATCAGATGCAGAAATTTCTGCGTGGCTCTGGTGTGGGACCAAGTGATTTTCTTGCCCACGGTTGGTGTAAAGAAATATCCCGCCCCAAAGCCTTTATCTGGACTGATCCTCAGGAGCTTGCTAAAGAGAAAAAAACTATTAATGCACTACGCCGTGATTTTGATCAGGCATTATTCCTAATTGGAGCGTGTTTTGAAGATAGCGGAATCAATATCAAAAAAGAGATGAATTCTTCGGGATTTAAACCACATCCTGCACTCGGTGAATTATTGAGCTGGCTAGGTTTCCATGGTCCAACAAGCAAATTCAAAAATGCGGGTCTGATCGCTCGTCAATTGTTCAGCACCTGGTCTGCAGAAAACCAGGCGGTTATGATAACGCAGCTATCACTCTTTGATTTGATGGAGGAGTAATTCATGAATTCATGTTTGTCTGATACCGTATGGCAGCGGAAAGGGATTTCCGTTATATGGGATAATGTTATTCTCACCGAACTGGTAAAAAACAACAGAGTGATTTCATTGCGTGAGTTCTTTATTTATTACGAAAAAGGTTGGCCAGAAGATAAGATGCCCTTTATCAATAACGATCTCCTTTTGGTCGCAGGGCTCGATGCTGCCTTGGATACCTTAGAGGCGAGTACAGCCGAAGAATGGGTGACTGCAGAGGTTTACAAACGCATCTATGATTTCCAAGCTTGGGCGGAAGGAGAGTATGCGTTGGTGTTCTGGATGAGTAAAGCGGATCGCTGGAAAGAGCATATTGAAGACAATCGTTATACATGGCTTTGTGATGGTAAAGACAGGGGCAAGGAGATCGAATTGGGGAGCGGTATATGGAATGGCGCGCAGCTAAGCGTGCAAAGAGTAGAATCTGATGGACATTGGGTTGGGCTTTTTTTAAAAAGGATAAGTTGATGATGGTTTTGAATTTAATGCCCGGAATGCGGGTACAGCATAAAAATTTTGGACAGGGAGTAGTACTCTCTTTTTCCGACGGCTTTGCCACCGTCTTTTTTTCGATTGGGGAAAAACGGGTTCCTTTGCCCGAACTTTCTATTGCACTCAGTCGTAATGAAACTGTTGTACGTAATGTTGGGGTTGGCGTAGATCGTTTAAAGAAAGCGTGGCTGTGTTACAAAGCTCATGAACTGCCACTAATGGATAATGCAACATCCATGACAGCTGCGCGGATTGATCTGTTGCCGCATCAGGTTGTCCTTACTCACAAAATAGCCGTTGCCGGACCACGGCGCTTTCTTGTCGCCGATGAAGTAGGTCTCGGTAAAACAATTGAAACCGCATTGTTGCTGCGTGAACTGGCAAGTCGCGGAGAACTAAATCGTGCGCTTATGATTGTCCCTGCTGGGCTTGTAAATAACTGGCATCGCGAATTAAACGAGGTGTTTAATCTTAATTTTGAGGTTTTCGGGAGCGAAGGTGATGTGAGCGACCGGAAAACAAACGCTTTCGAGAAACACAATATGCTCATTGCTAGTATTGATACTCTAAAAAGACCGGAGAGGGTGAAAAAACTAATTGAAGCCCCTCAGTGGGATCTGGTTGTTTTCGATGAAGCGCATCACTGCACCGCTTATAAGCAGGGTGGGAAAGTAAAGAAAACACAGAACTATAAGCTAGCAGAATCATTGTGTGATCATACACGCGATCTTATACTTCTTTCTGCAACACCTCACCAAGGAGATCATTATCGGTTCTGGAAATTGGTCCAGTTACTTGAGCCAACACTTTTTAGGAACGAACAGGAGATGTTGGAAGAGCGCCATCGTCTGAATCCCTATATTTTCAGACGAACCAAAGCTGATGCGTGTCGATCGGATGGTTCTACACTATTTGCTCGCCGATGGGTACATACCGAGGCATTCTCAATGTCTGATGCCGAGCGCTATTTCTATCAGGAATTGAATGAGTATCTACGGGATGGCTTCGCCTTGGCCAAAAACCAAGGTGGAAAAGGACGGGCTTTAGGATTTGTTATGACCATCTTTCAAAAGATTGCTGCCTCAAGTTTTGCGGCTGTAAATCGGACACTTCGTCGACGTCTCATTGCCCTGACAGTACATGAAGGTCTTATCCACGATGAGGATTTGAATATTGATCTTCGAGACGAAGCTTTTTCTGCCGCCAAAGAACTCATCCGTCAAGAATTTAATCTGGGTCATGATCAAATGAGTACCCTTGAAGTCGAACGAATTCTAAATGAGCTGAAACGAAAGCAGCTTAAAAAAATCAACGAAGAAGAGTTGGCTCTCGCTTCCGATACTTTTTCGGATGAGTTGACAACGCAGGCGGCAGAAGATGCAGCAATGAATGCTGTTGCATTTGCGCTTCCAGAAGAACGACAGCGGATATTGCGGCTATTGAAATGCTTCCCAAATATTACGGAAACAAAGGTTGAAAAACTAATTGCAGCGTTGGGTGTTTTATGGAACCAGAATCCCAAGGAGAGGGTCGTCATTTTTGCCACCTATTTGGGTACAGTAGAATTGCTTGGAGAGGAAATAGACCGGGTATATCCAGGCCAGGGTGTGGTTGTTCTCAAGGGGGGTGACCACGGCAGTAAAACAGCTGCGGAAAAAAGATTCAAACAGCCAGAAGGGCCGCGAGTAATGATCTGTACAGCGGCGGGCAGAGAAGGCATCAATCTTCAGCATGCGCGTATTCTTTTCAATTTTGACTTACCTTGGAATCCCATGGATATGGAACAGCGGATTGGACGAATTCACCGTTACGGCCAAAAGGATACTGCACAGGTTTACAATCTTGTTCTCGGCGACACTATCGAAGGGAAAATATTCCTACTACTTGATGATAAACTTAAAGATATAGCTAAGGCATTAGGTAAGGTCGATGAGCAGGGTAATGTTGCAGAGGATCTTCGGTCTCAAATTTTGGGTCAGCTTCAGGAAAAAGTAAACTACCAAAAATTGTATGCGGAGGCATTGGGCGATCCTGCATTACGCCGTACCCATTTGGAGTTGAATGCAGCGATGACAAATGCATCCGAAGCCAGAAATATAGTAAGCGAACTGTTTCAGGACCTTGACCAGTTTAACATGGATGACTACGTGCCTCTTTCAGATATCGATAAAAGCATGAAAGAACTCATTGATTTCACAACAATTTGTGCCGAATTTCAAAAGGGACAATTTAAGAAAGAAGGAAGTTTATACCGACTTGAGGATGCTGCTGTGAAAGGCCCCGTTACCTTATTTTGCACAAACCGCGAAGTAGCCTTGGAGAAGGAAAATGTTGAGATTCTTGGTTTGGATCACCCGAGGATTGAAAAATGGTTTAGTGAATACCGAAATCTCCCAGATGAGCAAATCGGATGCTCTGTTAAAAGTCTACATCATCCTGTGGGGGTTCTTTCAATTTGGGAAATTGAAACTCACAACGAGAAGGGACATGTCATACGATCCGTTATAAGGATTGGAGTGTCTCCAAATGGTGATCGCCTGCTGCAATTGGAACGGCAAGCTGACGGTCTATTTAAGCTTGAGGGTACTATAGCAGCGAACAATCCTGAATTTCTGCCAATGGCAGAGAGACTATTAGAAAGAGAGCTGCGCCACAAAGGTAAAGCTAAGGATGATCAGGCGTATAGTTCCAAACTCATAGGGTGGATTGAAGTTTCAAATTTTACATAATTTCACCCACCAATATTGTTTGTCCAGCCCGTCCAGCGTGTCCTAGCCGCATAGAGTGCATATTAGAATGGACACGCTGGTTAGGACGGACAAGCTAAAATTACAAAATCCCGGTTATGGTGGAGAAGTTATTTTTAGTAGCTAAATTTAGTTGCTTATGGTCATAATATAAAAAGGGAGGCTAACTTCAGAATGAAGAATACAGACTATACCCGTATTTTTATTGAAAAGCTTTCTGAATTTAGGAAACCAGGTCAAGCTTTATGCATTGACGGTAGGTATAAAAGTGGCCCTAGCAGACAGGTTAAATGTGCATTATGTGGTTGGCCCGATACAAGTCAAATAGCTAATTCATCGGGGTTAACAAATATATACTTACTAAGGAATTTGTCCACTCGTAAAGAAATTTTAGTAGGGTCAGAATGCATTTTGACCTGTCAAAAATATCTGGAACAAAATGAAAAGAACTCAAGAATACAAAATATTGATTTACTATATAGCGTAGTTGAGGAGGAAGTTCCGGACTTTATAGATGAACGCACACTAGAAAAGATCGAACTAGCAATAGAATTAAGTTCTGATGAGACGTATCATTATTATTTTAGCGAGGATGATTTTGAGGATATGTAAATGTTAAGGGCACAAGATTAAAAATCTGTACTGGTCACCTTGAAAAGAAGGTTAGTACAGTTAGTAGAAAAAACTAGGTTTAGAAAAATTTGTCATTATCGTGGGTTTGGATAGGTGCGCCTCGCCTCCACCAATCAAACCCTCGAATATTAGGTGGAGATACATACATAAACGAAGCCTTGAGGTACATGAAGTACGGCCTCAAGGTTTTTTGCATTTCAGAAAGAAATTTCATTTAATATCTTTACCAAATATAAATTGTATATTGTATGGTGTAAGCGTGGACTAAATAGCGTCGCGAAAAAATCCCCTGACTATGGTATTCTGTTAAAAACAATGAATACAAGTCAGGGTGCTGCAGACAAAAGATATGACCCTGCAATCCATCGCACTCGAGGAAAAAATGCGATTGTGACCGAGAAATATGTACTTTCCGGGGATGCCCTGAATGCCATTTTCAGCCAAGACCCGTATGGGATTACGGGACCGGTCTATTGTGATCCTGTTATACGACAGCGCTATCAGGCTTACGGAGATACTGAACCTAACGGTTAACAAAATTTTAATAAAACGTAACCATGTTTATCATTTACGACAAAATATTAGTGATAGATATGTTAACATGCTTATTGTATAGGTAAGTAGGGATAATCTGACCTTTGTTTATGGGGAGTGCGCAAGCTAACGACCAACATTATTTTTTCCCCTTAATAAAAAATTATCAATTATTGGAATCCTGTAAATCTTAGTTTAACCATTTTCTAATGAATGGTTATGTAGAAGATCCCTAAAAGGAAATTAAACAATAAAGGAGTAATATCTATGAAAGAACTAAACATATATCTTCTTCGGGATTCTATAAAAGAAGATATATGTGCTATTTTAAAGATTTTGGCCATTATAGTCATTGTAATTGTATTTAATGCTAACCCAACGTATGCTAATGAATCAGCGAGTACAATTGAAGGATCAAATGTTTCACGCGGAGTAAATGATCAAACAAAATCTCAAGTTAATTCCAAAATTCCCAAGCAAGTCGATATTAGTGATGATTATGGAAAACAATTTATCAGAAAAAAATTAGGAGATCATGTATCTTCTCGTTTGAAATACCATGTTAAAGCCCCTTTAGCTAAGCAATTTCCGGAAATAAAGTATACAAAAGCCATAACACCATGGACAGATCAAATCTGGAGTGGTTATATTGTAGAATCCTCAAATATACAAGGTGTGTCTGGTGAATTTAATGCAGCACCTTCGCAAAATGGATACGATGCTACTTGGACAGGAATAGGCGGTGTTAATGGAACCGGCAACCTTGCCCAAACAGGTATTGACCAAAAATATATGGTAGCATGGACTGAAGTTTACCCTGAAGTCGCGCAATACTGGTTTTATGTTAATGATGGCGATCAGATAATATCCGATGTACTGTATGACAGCGATACTGGAAACTGGTTTCTTTTAATCGCGGACTTAACAACCGGAGATTACTATTATAACGAATATAGCTTTAATCCAGACCAAACAACTGCAGAATGGATAGTCGAAAGAGCAATGAATAGCAACATTGGAACTTTTGATACTATTAACTTTAATTCAGCATACTGGTATGATAGCAACAATACAAAGCAAAACATAAATAGTGATGCAGCTACAGCTTTGTATCAATCTAAAATTAATTGGAATAGTCAATCAAGTGTTCCTTCAGATATCGGATTACATGGAGAAAGTTTCTCGATTTATTCAGTCCAATCTGAAACGTTAACAGTATGCAAACCGTCGACCACAGGATTTACATTGGAGCTGAGCCCTGCACTGAATGAGCTAACAAAAAGCGAATTTACACTTCTTGACAGTTCGAATAACCCTGTAAACATTACATCGGCAGCAACTTTAGATAACGGAGCGACTTATACAATCTGCGCGTCGTTGACAGAGGGCGAAACCTACACAGTAACAGTAACGAAGACTGGTTATGTTTTCGGAAGCTCAAACGTGGTAGTTCCCGAGGAACAGATACCTGAAACGTTAACGGTAAGCAACCCGTCGATCACGGGATTCACAGTGGGGTTGAGTCCAGCCCTTAATGGGTTAACAGAAAGTGACTTTATACTTCGTGACAGTTGGAATAACCCTGTAAGTATCGCTTCGGTAGCAACTTCGGATAGCGGAGCTGCCTACACAATCATTTCGTCATTGGCAGCAGGCCAAACGTACACAGTGACAGCCACTAAGATTGGCTATGACTTTGGAAGTCCAAAAAACGTGGTAGTTCCAGCAGTGATATCTGAAGTATTGACGGTAACCAATCCGTCGATTACTGAATTCACAGTGGGTTTGAGTCCTGCACTAAATGGCTTAACAGTAAGTAACTTTATACTTCAGGACAGTTGGAATGAGTCTGTAGACATTAACTCGGCAGCAACATCAGATAACGGATCTACTTATACAATCAGTACTTCGCTGAAAGCAGGTCAAACGTATACCATTACTGCTACGAAAGTAGGGTATACCTTTGGAACAGAAAAGAATGTGACAGTTGCAAACGGAATAACTTTTCAACAGGGCAGTGGTTACCAAACTGGGGCCTATGATCTGAATGCCGCTCAGCCAAGTGCATTTAACTGGACCAGGCAATCTCAATTTAAAGGGCCTCAGCATCCTACTCTTAAATGGGCATATCCAAACTATAATTCATCATTTGGTTCGCCGGTAATTGGATCAGATAACACCATTTATGTTGTTGATCATGAATACAACAGTTTATGTGCTTTTAATGCTAACGGTAGTTTAAAATGGCGATTCTCGTTATCTTGGGGTGCTAGTGATTCATCTCCGACAATTAGTGCTGATGGGACCATATTTGTTGGCGCAGCTCAAGGGGGATTATATGCAATAAACCCTGATGGTACTCAAAAGTGGCATTTCGGAAATAGTTCAATAACTTGTGATACGCAACCTGTAATTGCGAGTGATGGAACAATTTATATTGATGCAATTGATTATAATGCACATGGAGCATACATATTTGCTTTGAATCCAGCGAACGGAAACAAGATATGGGCAACTAAAAATGGTACTAATTATATGGGTTCATCCCCGATCATCGCCAAGGATGGCACAATTTATGTAGGATCTCAACAGTTTACTGCTTTAAATCCAGATGGCAGCATAAAATGGACGATACCAATATCTAGTGGGTTCTCACCGACAATTTCAGCCGATGGTACAGTTTTTGTGGCATCTGATAAACTATATGCCATAAATCCTGATGGGAGTACGAAGTGGGCATTTACTATGGATAGCAGCGCTTACAGTTCCCCAGCTATCGCTGCTGATGGCACGATTTATATCACTTCTTCAGATAAAATATATGCTGTTAAGTCTGATGGAAGTAAGAGATGGACATTTTCGATTGGTAATTATATTTCCTCTACTCCGATAATTGGACAGGATGGAACCGTATATTTTGGATCGAATGATTATAATATCTATGCCATAAATCCAGATGGGAGTCAGAAATGGGTGTACAAAACAGACTCATATGTTAGATGTTCTCCGGCACTTGGTTCTGATGGTACATTGTTTATTGAATCTATTAGTCGGTTATATGCCATAGCAGAATCAAATGTTGCTTGGGTACCTGAAACGTTGACGGTAAGCAACCCGTCGACCACAGGATTCACAGTGGGGTTGAGCCCAGCACTTAATGGTTTAACAAAAAACGACTTTACACTTCGTGACAGTTGGAATAACCTTGTGAACATTACATCGGCAGCAACATCGAATAACGGAGCGACCTACACAATCAGTGCCACAATGACAGCGGGCCAAACGTACACGGTCACGGCAACGAAGACAGACTATGACTTCGGGACAGCGCAAAACGTGGTCGTGCCGACAGTTCCAGTGGAGAAAACACCTCCCGCCATGACAGTGGATACCTCTAATAACACTGTAGGTCAGTCTGTTAATCTCACTTTCACAGACGACGCTGCCTGGAGGTCAGCTATTACAGAGATTACCGCTGACGGCACGACTCTAAATTCCAGCCGATATACGGTTACTGCTGGCAACATTAACATTGCCGCAGACGTATTCACCACGATTGGAGACCACACTATTGTGGTCAAAGCCACGGGATTTAATGATGCTACCGTAACCCAAACAATAGTAGCGTCAAACAATATGAACTATGAGAATAGGTTTGTAGGTGCATTATACTATAGTTTAGCTCTTAAATTCGATGGCACAGTAGTGGGCTGGGGACATCCTTTATCTGCCCTTAGAAATATTCCCGCCGGATTAAACAATGTTGTTAAATTAGCGGCAAATAACGACCATGCGTTAGCCCTTAAGTCAGATGGGTCGGTGGTAGCTTGGGGTGGTAATAGTTTTGGTGAAACAAATGTACCTGCGGGTTTAAGTGGAGTAACTCAGATTGCCACTGGAGTTCATCATAGTCTTGTAGTTAAATCCGACGGAACGGTAATTGCTTGGGGTTGGAATGCTAATGGTCAAACGAATGTGCCGTCAGGCTTGACTGGGGTAGTTTCCATTGCCTCAGGGTACGATTTCAGTTTAGCCCTAAAGTCTGACGGAACGGTGGTGGCCTGGGGAAACAATAATTTTGGTCAAACAACTGTACCAATTGGCCTAAAAGGAGTCGTAGCGGTGGCAGCTGGTGACGCATTTAGTTTGGCCCTTAAATCGGACGGAACAGTGGTGGCGTGGGGATATAATGGTGATGGAGAAATAAATATACCGGCAGGTCTGAATGGAGTCGTAGCGATAGCAGCTGAAGGATACCATAGTTTAGCTCTCAAATCGGATAGGACGGTAGTTGCTTGGGGGGTAAATAGTCAAGGTCAATCTAGTGTGCCAGCGAACTTAAGTGGAGTAGTGGCATTAGCCGCTGGCTTTGACCACAGTTTAGCATTGAAGTCGGACGGAAAGTTGATTGCTTGGGGAAATAATGATTATGGTCAATCAAATGTTCCAGCTGATTTAACCATAGTGGCAGCTGATAGCTTACTAACAGCATCTCCTTTAATTCGAGTTGGGACCAATCCAACTGATACTAGTAGTGTGGGGATTATGGTTGGTCTCCAGAATATTACCGATTCTAACGGCAAATCTCCAGCTAATCTTAGCTTAACGGGATACCAAGTTGAAATAGACTTCGATCCCCAGCAGGTAAACATATTAGGAGTAACTGATCTAACAACACTCGGTAATTTAATAACGAATATCGATCAGCAAAAAGGAAAGGTTCTCATTAGCGATACGGGTTTAACTGGCATTAATGAGATTGACAGATTGTTCTTTGTTTCTCTAAATTTAGTTGGAACTGCTGGTGATTTAACCAATGTTACCGAGAAGTTCTTCAATACCACTGACCAGTGTGGAAATAGTATTATTGTATCTGAGCCAGCAACCGTTGTTTTCCAACGCGGTAAAATTGCCAATGACACAACAAGTAACCAAGTAGGTATAAGTGATACAGTAGCGGGATTACAATATTTGGCAGGTATCTGTAATGCGGGTTTGGGTACAGGAGAAGTCAATACGGTAAATATGGCCTCTATCCTGCCACCTGAATCGGGAGCTAAAACTATTACGCCTAGTGTCAAAAATGTGATTGCTTTGATGCAGTATTTGGTAGGATTAAGAGACAGTTCATTCCAATTATTTGATGTATCTGGACCATTGCTAAAGATAAATTCAAGACAAATTTCACCAGGTGAGACGGGAGTAGTAGCAATCACAGGTCAGAATATTCCTAGTCCTGGGTTAGCGGGGTTTAGTATTAGCATCGAGTATGATCCTCTTAAGCTTGAAGTTATAGGCTTAGAAAAATCTGCTTCAGATTCCTTTTCCATGCAATTGCCTAACTTTGATTTACCGGGTACAGCAAAAATTGTAGCTATCCAAAACAATGGTGTAGAAGGAGACATAACCTTAACTCGTCTACGGTTTAGGGCTAAGGACTCGGCTGTGGGCATTACGGAGCTTAAGTTATCAAGCAATTCTTTAGTGTTAGAAGATTTAAAGGTTATTGAGGCGCTATGTATCAACGGCCAAGTAGATATCTCTACAGATTCCGAATAATATTTTTATGCACTGACAATAAGCATAGTTAACTTGCTCGTATAGTGATCATCAACCCTACAGTTTTATCCGCAATGCTAGTGAAGGCAATCCGCCTTACGTTTGGTCGGCTTCAGTTTACCGGATGCCTTGAATATCAATTCACAGACAGGGATGGTTTCTGGGATACCCACTTCAGAAGCCAAAACCAGTATTGTTCAAGTGTCGATATCTGACAGTCCATCTTGGTAGGATGAATTAGGCGGGCTATTATAAAAATAGTTCTTTTTTAGTCGTGGGTTTGAATAAGTGCGCCTCGCCTCCACCATTAAAAACCCTGTAGGTTATTTCCACATCAAGAATGTCGATATTATCGGATAGATTGACTTTAATTCGATTAACATACTCCTGAAGGACTTTCTTCTTTTCCTCTTCGTTGCTGGAAAAGAGAGAGTCCTTTTTACGTCTTAAGACTGCGTAAATATCTTCACTGTTTAGTTCATCATTTTTTTGGACTGCTTCAATACGTAAAAGTAAACTATATTTTAAGCATTATCTCTGGAGGATCACTGCCTGGTTTCTGCTCAAATTCGGAATCGATTCCGAATTTGAACTGCTATGTTTGGAGCCGGGCAGGGTTTTTATCCATAAGAGCGGCCCTTGGGCCGCAAAATCAACAGCCATCGACAAGTGAGGCATTTTCCCCTCTGGCAGGCTTTAATACAAGGGCGGATCATACAAATCGGTTGTTGTTGAATCTGTTATTTTTATATCTTTTTGCCGATCAATTCGCCCCCAGTGGTGACAAACATATTTTTTGAAATAATCAGTTCCGTAGCGGCCTCAACTTCTGCGGCAGTCAGGTCTGCCCGTGGTGCTGGCAGCGCAAGGGTAAATGTGCTCCTCAATGTTGTAACAAAGGTCAGCGAAGGGTCTTCTGCTGACCATACCAATACCCCCACTGCTCGTATGATCGATTGAACAGGGATTTATTCCTCAGTCAGGTCAAAGCGGTTATTCCGGGTTACGGATATCAACGGGTATTCCAGCAAATCGAATAATGTGATTGCTACTTCATAAAGATCCTCATCGGACACGTCCATCTTCAGCCCGGAAAAGCTTTTTTGCCGGAAAACCGGGGAACCGTTAGACATACCGATCTGATAACGGACAACCATCTCGGTTTCCACCCCAGACGAAATGATAGCCATCTATAATTCCCCCTTGTTCTGGATTTTGACTGGTCAAGCCTTGGTTAGTCCTTTTTATCTTATGCACCTTGTCCGGCAGGGGTTACCCTTGTCTAGGGTATTTATAACTAAATGATGGCAAAACCGTAAAGTGCCTATGCGCTTTACGGTTTTGCCATTATTTTGTCACAAGTGAGGGCTTGAACACATAGGCTATGAGTAAGGTTCTTCAAGTCCATCTTGTCTTATGGGAGCTTTTCCTCCGGAAAGGCTTATGAATAAACAGAGGAGCTCGAAAATCATGGCGAACGTAATAACTGAGCGGACGCCGCAGATTATCGTGGCCGAAATTAACAGTATTAAAGATCAGACCGGCAGAATGCTGCTTTACAGCTCCGTCGAGATCGGACGGCGCCTGACGGAGGCCAAATCCATGGTCAATCATGGAGAATGGGGAAAGTGGCTGGAGAACTCGGTGAGTTACTCCCAAAGCACGGCTAATAAACTTATGCGCCTCTTTGAAGAGTATGGGACCAAGCTCACCGCCGGACAGGACAGTTCAAATTCGGAATCGATTCCGAATTTGAGCTACACCCAGGCGATTATCCTCTGGGGAATTCCCGAGGAGGAACGGGAGACCTTTGTGGCAGAGCATGATGTGGCGAGTATGTCGACCCGGGAGATTAAACAGGCGGTCCTGGAAAGGGATCAGGCCTTGTAGCGGAGAGACTGGTACATTTTACGCAATGAGATTTCTTAGCATAAATACTGCGCTAGGTAACAAACTAATACAAAAAAAGTAGAGGTTGTGTTTTTTGTGCTGCAAACATTATTTTATCCAACATATATTTTAATAGCTTTTATAGTTGTATTGCTAACCATTCCCCAAAGAGCCATCGACTCTGATGAATGGATTATTTAAAAAGTTTTTCTATAATTGTAAAAAGAGAAATGTTAAAATAGGCGCACAGTTAACTAAGCGTCAAATCATCAAAAGTATATTTTGCAGGAAACTAACAGAAAGCAAATTGATAAGAATGGATAAAGAAGTATATGAGAAAACAATCGTTGCCCTACGCAATTACCCTGAACCGTTTTTTAAAATCTGTTGATTTATACCCTGCATACTCTGCTAATGAATCAGAAGTGAAAGAATGTGAGCAGTGGTCGGTTCAGAAGTTTGAATTTAAAGATCACTGCCGTATTACCTTGCCTTGGATTGGTCATTTTGTCAGCCTCCAACCCGAAGACGGCAAAATAAATCTTATGATTATAAAAAAGGGTTGTGACCCTTTAAAAGATCAGAGCAATGGAGTTGTTTTACAATGTGCGTTTAATAAACAGATGTCCTGGGAGGCTTTCTGTGAACGGGCAGTGAGCTGGATCGAACGTGAACAGGGGAGAATTCTTGCGGTAAGCGAACAATATTTTCAGGAGTTGGCAAAACAATTGGCCCATGGAAGAAGTTTTGCCATTCTGCATAATCTGCGTGAAATACTGGGGTTTGATCTATTTATCCTCAATAAACAGTTAGAGATCTTAGAATGGGCAGGCGGAAACGAGCTCCCTGAAAATCCGTTGTCCTTTATATCTCCCAAACGGTCTTTGCCAAACTCGTGCATTTTGGCCGAAGAATTTTTCTCCGGGGTATGGGCTGAACCATTCAACGTCCCTCTCACCTGGTATCCTTTATTAGGGGAGCAAGAGATACTCGGTTACCTGGGCATGGCCACTTCACTAAACTCCCTGGGCAGTATCGAGCGGCTATTTTTAGATAAAACCGCAACCCTCTTACTTCTTGAATTGACCAAAGCCCAGTGCGTCCAGGAAAATGAACGGCATTACCATCGGGATTTCCTTTTTGATTTGCTTTATAATAATTTTGATTCTCTGGAGGTCATTATATCCCGAGGTAAATTATGGGGATGGGATTTTTCTAAACCCCACGTAGTTGTGGTAGGGGAGATCCCCGGTTTTGACCCCGACTCACCCCAACAAGAGATTTTCGAGGATATTATGTCAGAAATCATGTCTGCTTTAAGAAGCTACCGCCCTAAAACCATTTGCCTGGAACGTAATGGCCAAGTTGTTATGCTATTCCCCCAAGAAGATATGATTCCAGCAAACTTATGGACTGAACAAGCTCAAATCCTTCTTCGGCCTGTTTTAAAGTTGCTGGCTGCTTATCCCAAAGAACATCAGCTTTCTTGGGGAATGGGAAATCTATATCCCACGGCCCGGTCTATTCATCGGAGCTTCCAGGAAGCACGCTCGGCCTTGGAATTGGGTCAATTGTTTGACTTGAACGAACCCCTTATAGCCTTTCAAGATCTGGGAGTAATGCGCTTGCTCTATAGACTGGATCGGCAGGAATTGGAGGACTTTCGCAATGAAATTCTAGGCCCATTGTTGAAATTTGATGGAGAAAACAATTTAGCCTTAGAAGAAACCCTTTTAGTTTATTTGACTTCCAGTACGGATCTTAATGCTGCCGGGGAAAAGCTTTTCCTCCATCCCAACACATTGCGTTACCGCCTAAAAAAGGCCACGGAGATTTTAGGACGTGATTTATCGGTTCTGGAAAACCAAATGAATCTATTCATCGCTTTGAAAATCGGCAAATTAAAAACCTTGTGGCCGGAATAAAGTTTAATAAACACTTCTCGCTTTCGGCGGAAGCCTTTCAATCTTAGGGTTGAAAGGCTTTTGTAGTTTATTGCAAAGGATGGAGAGTATTTTCATTTTTTCTTACAAAGGAAGAAATCAGGGAAAACCGAATTACAAGGGAGGAAGTGATTTATGGTACAAACAAAAGGGGAGGTGTTTTTAATGAGAGAATGTGCCGAGCAAAAAACCCCGGAGAAATATCAAGCTAAGATTAACCTATTATTAGCCTTAAGTCGATTTTTCGACCAAGGCGGAGAGCAGCTTCAAAAGACTTTAGAACCGTTAACCAAGGCTGCAGCGGTCTTCGTTCAAGGTGAAGGACTCAAAGAACTGGAATCCGCTGTAAAAATATTAGAGGAATACCTAAACAGTAGTCCGGAAGTATACCAAGCTTTAACCTATGAGTTTAATCGTCTATTCGTGGGCCCAGTCGCCCCGAAAGCCCCTCCCTATGAATCAGTCTATCGTTCGGCAGAAGGTTTAGTCATGCAAGAGCAGACCCTGGCGGTACGAAAAATGTATCTCCGGGAAGGGTTGCAATCCAAAGAGCAGGGGCATGAACCAGATGATTTTATAGGTACTGAAATGGAATTCATGGCTTATCTCCTGTCGAGAGCCCTTAGCTCCGAGCAAGAGCAAAATCTATCTGCAGTCCAGTATTATTTGGAGCTTCACCAAGAGTTTTGCTCCAAGCACATGGAGCAATGGGTAGAAGCTTTTGCCCAAGCCATTGGCAAGTCAACCGACTATCCACTGTACACGGCCCTTAGTAAAATCCTCGTAGCCGGAACACAATCAAGCTTTTGTAAGTAAGGAGGCTCATTATGAAATTATCGCGTCGTCAATTTATAGGCGGAACTGCAGCAGCAGCGGCAGGTGCAGCGCTGTTTAACTTTAATCTACTAACCAAATCAGTTACAGCAGCCGACGACTCCCTCGAAGACCTGAAAACCTTTCGCAACGTCTGTCCCAGAAACTGCTATGATACCTGCGGACAAATTTCCTATGTGCAAAATGGAATTCTCAAAAAGGTTGAGGGTGACCCTAAGCATGGTTACACCAACGGCAAGCTATGTCTTAAAGGGTACACCTATACTCGGCGGGTTTACAGTCCGGATCGGGTCAAATATCCTATGAAGCAAACTCCCCGGGGTTCGGGCAATTGGACACGCATCAGTTGGGACGAAGCCATGGACACCATCGCTAAAAAGATTCTTGAACTAAAAAGCCGCTATGGCTCAACTCTCCCGATTTGCTTTAACAAATATTCCGGGAATTTTGGCATCGTTCATTATGGAGCAGAGGGCACCATGTCCAGCATCGGTTACACGACGCGCGCCTTGGGCACTCCTTGCTGGCCGGCAGGGATCGATGCCCAAACCTATGATTTTGGAACCCTTTACAGCAATGATCCAGAGGACATGGTCAATGCCAAATATCTTATTTTGTGGGGACAAAATGCCGCCTGGACAGCAATTCATAGCCTTCCCTTTATCAATAAGGCTCGGGAACGCGGTGCCAAGCTGGTTGTAATTGATCCGGTTCTCACCTCAACAGCCTCCAAAGCAGATCTGTATATTCAAATCAACTCGAGTACGGATGGTGCTCTGGCCCTGGGAATGGCCCGCTATATTCTCGACAACAACTGGGTTGACTGGGATTATGCTCGAAACAATAGCGTAGGGTTCGATGAATGGGTGGATTATCTGAAGACGAACATTACCCTTGACTGGGCTAGTGAAAAAACCGGTGTTCCCCAAGATATTATCAGGGAAATTGCCCGCGAGTATGCGACAACTAAACCGGCTTCAATGTGGGTTGGTTATGGTATGCAGCGGCATATCAACGGCGGTCAGAACGTACGGATCATCGATGCTTTAGGTGTGATGACAGGGAATGTGGGCAAATCCGGCGGAGGGGTCAATTACGGTCATCTGGAAACCTGGGGCTTTAATTACAACGCCATGACCAATCCGGCACCCAAGGATTCCAAAGGATTTATCGGACCTGACGGCAAAGAGGGCGACCGCAATATTAACATGAATAACTTTGCCCATGATGTGATGGCCCAAAATGATCCCCCGGTCAAAATGCTCTGGCTGGCTTGCCGAAACCCAGGTTCCCAAGATCCGGATACCAATGCCATTGAGAAAATGTTTGCAGCAATGGAATTTGTTGTGACGGTGGATTCCTTCTTTAACAAAACCGTTCAAATGTCCGATATTATTCTCCCGGCTACGACGCATTTTGAAGATTGGGATGTCATGGCCAGCTACTGGCACTATTGGATCGGAATCAATCAGCGGGCAATCGATCCGATGTATGAGTCCAAAAGCGATGTGGAAATCGCCATGCTGCTTTCGGAAAAAATGAATGCCTTAGAATCCGGTTCCTGTACCTTCCCAACCAGCGGAACTCCGGAAGAATGGGTCGCTAAGGAATTTAATCCGGGCATCCATAGTTTACTCGGAATCAGCGATTATCAGGAATTAATTGAAGGACCCCGCAAAGCGAAAATGACGCCGGCATCCTGGGCTGACGGTAAATTCCGTACCCCCTCTAAGAAAATCGAGATTCACAGTAATTTAGCTGAGAAGAATGGGTTACCGGCCTTGCCGGTTTGGGTCGAAGACATGAAGGCACCGGAAAAATACCCGATTCGCTTTTTTACGCCCCACCCCCAACACGGCCTTCACTCTCAATTTCAAAATCTGGACTGGATGATGACAGCAAACCCTGAACCGAAAGTTGAAATCCATCCTGTACTTGCTGCAAAATACGGAATTTCTGAAGGGGATAAAGTTAAAATCTACAACGATTTAGGCTCGATTATCATTAAAGCCCATTTAACCAGGACGACTTCTCCGGAGGTGATTGTTTCCTACGAGGCCTGGTATAAGGATTCCAATTTCAATGTTAATTACACTTTGAAGGCTACCCCCAGTGATATGGGAAAACAGGCCACCGGTAATGATGGTGTGGCTTTTCATGACAACTTCGTTATGATTGAAAAAGCTTAAGGAGGGATCCAAATGACTAAGCAACTAGGTTTTTTGCATAACTCTGAAAAATGTGTAGGCTGTCAGGGGTGCGAGATGGCCTGTAAAAATGAATATCAAACGGATGCAACTCCCCGTTGGCGTCAGGTTTTTCAACTTCGTGAGGAAGATTACTCCCTGCCGACCCGGATGTTTTTCTCCATGGCCTGTAATCACTGTGCTAATCCGGAATGTCTGAGAGTTTGTCCGGTCAAAGCGTATACAAAACGCGAGGATGGGATTGTCGTCCATGATCACGACCGATGTATAGGCTGTCGTCTTTGCCTCATGGCTTGCCCCTATGATCGCCCACAATTTAACCTTGATAAAAAGAAGGTTGAAAAATGCAATCTGTGCTATCAAAGGATCGATAAAGGAGAGAAACCTGCCTGTGTCGCCGCTTGCATACCGGAAGCCTTACAATTGGTTGAAATTAATGATGCCTTGGATCAAAAGATGGGTGTGTTAAAAACCATACCCGGTTTGCCAGGCCCGGACATTACTCATCCAGCCATTCGTTTTATTGGACCAAAACAAGGCAAGCAGATTAGGAGGGATTAAGCCATGGGAACTTGGGAATGGCCTTTAATAGTGTTTACGGTACTCAGTCAGATTTCAATAGGTATAATCTTCGGCCTTTTATGCCTGGACCGCCGCAATCAGCTTAAGGAAAAACTATTTAAGCAAGGGGTTTTGGTCTCCGGAATACTCTTAATTATTGCCTTACTCGCCTCTCTATTCCACTTAGGGCATCCAGAGGCGGCTTATCGGGCGATCACTCATCTCGGTTCCTCCTGGTTAAGCCGGGAAATCCTCTTCTTTATACTTGCGTTTGCTGGCTGGCTCTATCTCTTGTGGCTGTCCTTTCACCCTACGGGCAAACGTCAGAGTTCTTTGCTGATCACTTCGGTCCTGGGGTTATTAGGCATCATCAGCAGTGCCATGATTTATGTTCTCCCCCGAGTCCCGGCTTGGAATAATGTCGCACCCGTATTTTTCTTTATCCTGACAGCCGGATTATTGGGTGCCCTGGCTCTAGTGATTTTAGGAGGGCAAGAGCTTCAATCCGAGCAAAAGAAGAGTTTGCTGAACTGGTCTTTGGGTTGTATTATTGTAAGTATATTCATGTTTGTTCTGTACACATCCATAATTAAGCTTAATGTCCAAGGTGCGGCAACCGTCCAATTTCTCCTCTCAAGTCCTTTGTTCTGGCTTCGGGCCGTGTTAGGTTGGCTAGCGCCCTTGATTCTTCTGCTAACCGGACTCAAATCCCAAAAAGTATTTACGGCCAATACTCTTTACCTGGTGTTTGCCTTGGTTGGAATAGGGGAAATTCTCGGACGAGCCCTTTTTTATGTTAGTTCAGTAGGTATCCATATTTCAGCGTTATTCTAATCAAGCTTTTTCCTAACGTTTTCTTTCATAAGTCATCCATAGCTTGGAAAGCTCTTAATCCTTTCCCAGAAAAGGTTCGGAGCTTTCCTCCTCCTAAACCCCCGAAACACATTATAATAGTATTAATTAGGAAGACTAGTTAAGGGAAGGAGGCAGACGCTATGTATCAAACCCATGGAAATATTTGTCCTCGCAATTGTTACGATACATGCAGCATCCGCAGCACCACGCGAAATGGAATTTTGATTTCCGTTGAAGGGGATTCTCTTCATGAATATACTAAAGGCAAATTATGTCCTAAAGCCTTGGAAGACGTTAAGAAAGTCTACAGCTTGAAACGTATACGTTACCCTATGAAGCAAAGAGGGCGCTTCAGCGGATATTGGGAGCGGATTTCTTGGGATGAAGCCCTAAATCTGATCGCTGGGAAGATTCTCCGGCTCAAGGAGGAGTATGGAAGTGCCTTACCCCTGGCTCTGAATAAATATTCAGGGAATTTTGGGGTTTTGCATAATGCCATGGAAGGTCTCTTTTCCGGTCTTGGTCCAACAACAAGAGCTATAGGATCCCCCTGTTGGTCTGCAGGTGTCGATGCCCAGACCTATGACTTCGGGACGTTTTTTTGCTCAGATCCCTTGGATATGGGAAAGTCGCAGCTCATTTGGCTCTGGGGCGTTAATCCGGCTTGGACAGCCGTCCATCAGATGCCCATTCTTTTAAATGCAATGGACAGGGGAGCAAAAGTCGTTTGTTTTGATACCTACTTTAGTGCGACAGCCGCACGCTCCAGCCGTTTTATTCAAGTTCGCCCGGGAACTGACGGTCTATTGGCCCTTGGGTTTTCTAAGGTGATTGTCGAAGAAAATCTTCTTGATCCCGATCTGGGTTCCTATGCCTTAGGGCATGAAGAATTTATTCAGTATCTTCGAAGGGATATTGATCTAAATCACTGTGCAGAGATCACTGGAGTTCCGGTTAAAACCATTCGGGAGCTGGCGGTGGATTACGCTAAAACTCATCCGGCCTGTATATGGGCCGGCTTTGGTCTGCAACGCTACACGAACGGAGGACAGATTCTTCGCGCGATTGATGCCCTGGGAGCTTTGACCGGACATATCGGCGAACCGGGTGGAGGGGTGCAATACGGTCAATTTCAAACCTGGCAGTTTGCAGGCCAGCTGCAAAGCCTTCACCCTAAGCAAACCACGAAGTCAAACGGTCTGCTAAAGTCCGCCGCTTCCGACAAAGAGAATCGAGAAGATCGCTTATTAAGTATCAATAATTTTGCGGAACAAGCTCTACAATGTTCAGACCCTCCGGTAAAAATGCTTTGGATTTCCGGAAGAAATCCTTTATCCCAGGATGGGAATCTGCATCTTTGGAAAGCCTTGATTCAATCCCTTGATTTAATTGTAATCAGCGATCTTTTTCATTCCATGTCTTCTAAAGCTGCAGACCTTTTTCTTCCGGTTACAACTCATTACGAACATTGGGATCTCCACGCAAGTTATTGGCATTATTGGGTTGGGGTCAACGAGCCAGCTATTGCACCTGTCGGGGAATCCCGCTCGGATCTCCAAATCGCCTGGGCTGTTTCCCATCGAATGAATCAACTAGCACCGGGGAGTTGTGCCTTTCCGACGGGTGGAGATGAAAGGGAGACCCTGCTTAAAGAACTTGGACCAGACATGTTGGAAATCCTGGGCTTAGAAACCCCGGAAGAGATTTTCAATGGCCCTGTCCGCGCCCGATTTCCTGCGACTGCCTGGGAAAACCGCCGTTTTAAAACCCCTTCCGGCCGTTTTGAATTTGGTTCGGCAATGGCAGAAGCTTCAGGCCTTCCCGCTTTCCCGGTCTACAGACCGCCCCTATCACCGCCTGGGGAATTTCCGCTTCGCCTGTTAACCCCCCATCATCCTACGACTATTAATTCACAAGTCTACACCTTAGAAACTGAGAAAGAACACTTCATTTTTCATCTTTCTCCTGACGTTGCAGAGCGCTATGCTTTGAAGACAGGGGAGAGGGTACTAATTTGGAATAAGTTAGGGAAACTGGAGGGGATTGTCCAAATTGAAAACAGGCTTCCGCTGGAAGCAGTCATTCTTTATCAGGAACCGGTGAAATCTAATGTTCCGCTGAACAGCCTGATGGGAACGCCAAATACGGATATGGGGAATTTATCTCTGGGAGCACCGGGCTTTGCACTGAATGAAACCTTCGTAAATCTGCGTAAACTCAACTCATTTGCTCCAATATCCTAACTAAATGAGGTGTTTCAGAATGGTTAAGCAACTGGGTTTTATCCTGGACACGAACCGTTGTCTCGGTTGTGGTGCTTGCATCAAAGCCTGTCAAATAAAAAATCAGTTACCTTCGCCGTTGAAATGGCGGCAGCTCCGTCAGATTGAAAAAGGAGACAAAAGCCAGATTCAAAGGTTCTTTTTGTCAACGGCATGCAATCATTGTGCTAATCCTGAGTGTTTGAGGGTTTGTCCTTCGGGAGCCTACTATAAACGACGTGACGGCATTGTCTTGCATAACCCGGAGAAGTGCACCGGGTGTCAGTCCTGTGTGGGATCCTGCCCTTTCGGTGCACCACAATTAAACCCGTTGACTCAAAAAGCGGGCAAATGCCAGCTCTGCTATGACCGCCTTGACCAAAGTAAATCTCCTTACTGTGTTCAAGCCTGCCTTACCAGTGCTTTGCAATTACATGAAATACGGCAGGCGGAAAATAATCAACTCCTGCGCCTTACAGCACAGACTCCGAGTCTTCGTCTTACACGGCCCTCGGTTTTTTATAAACCTCCGCGGCCGACGGAATTATAAAAGTCCTTGTTTTTGTAACTTAATACAAAAAAACAAGGACTTTTTTGTTCGTTTTTACAAATGAATTAGAGTGAAATTTCCAATCCAATATTGATAACTCTATAGACCATTTTCCAATCAATCTAATCAAAAACTTTAGTACTAGAGTTCTTTAGCCGCGTTATAAGCATCGTGGATGGCATCCAAAGCTTTGCGGGGTTTTGCCGCATCTCCAATGATACTCAAATCTTCTACTTTGCCTAGCAGTGTTTGATAGAGTTCGTTCTGAGGACGCGAGCCTACAGCTAGGATTACAGTGTCAGCTGGGAGGACCTGTTGAGTTCCAGCTCTATCTACCAGAACACCATCTCGTCGCACCTCGAGCACTTTGGTTTCATCCAGACAATTAACCCAGTGGCGCTTCAAATCGGCCATCATGGACCAGCGGGTACTGCGACCGATGTCGCGTCCGATTCCTTTGGCCATCTCCAAGACTGTAATCTGTTTATTACCTTGAGTTAACAAGCGGTAGATCTCATTTGGCGTTTCTGCCTGCTGTAATATGAGGAAACGTAAAGTTTCATTGTCTAGGGTGCCGCACTCTGCTAGTAATAGGGCAGTTTCTACTCCTACGGCTCCACCGCCTACAATTATTACATTTTTTCCGGTTTTGGCGCGGCCTGCTAAGACATCCCAAGCCTGAACTACCTTTACCCCTTCTTCAATCGGCATAGGAGGCGAGATAGGACGGGCCCCGGTAGCAATAACCACCTTATTAAATTTTCCTGCCTGTACGTCAGACAGAATGTTGTCTGAGGTGGCTTTCACATCGTACTGAATTTCTACCCCCAACTCCTTACAAGCATTTGCCAAGTACGTTGCAATGTGCAAGAAATCCTTGCGGCCGGGAGGGGCTGCGGCCAAACTCAGTTGTCCCCCGGACTGATCCGTTTCCTCCCAAATCGTCACCTTGTGTCCGCGGGAGGCTGCCACCCGCGCATACTCCATTCCGCCAGGACCTGCCCCGATAACCAGAACCCGGTGAATTTCTTGACTTGTAGCAGCGGGCTTGGCGTCTGAAGTCAGGCTCAATTCAGCCTCATGGCCGACCTCAGCATTTACCAGGCAGTTCACCGGTTTTCCGCTAAAGGTGTGATCCATACATCCTTGATTACAGCCGATGCAGGGGCGGATTCGTTCCGGATGCCCGCTCATGGCTTTGTTGGGCAGCTCAGGATCAGCTAGGAGCGGCCTGATCATGCCGATAAAATCAGCTTTTTCCTCTTGCAGGATTGACTCTGCCAGTTCCGGGGTGTTTATCCGGTTACAGGCAATAACCGGAATAGAAACCGCCTGTTTTATACCATTAGCCAGATAGACAAAGGCTCCGTTCGGAAGATTCATGGTTAGCTGCGGTACTGGTGTTTCGTGCCATCCCCCTGTTACATTGATGGCATTTACTCCTGCTTTCTCTAAGGCTTGGCAGAAAACCCTGGACTCAGTGTTAGTGTGACTTCCGGGCATAAAATCATTCCCCGCTACCCGGACTATGATAGGATAGTCCGGACCTACAGCCTCGCGTACTGCGGCTACTACTTCAAGTCCGAAGGTCATGCGGGCCTGAAGGTCTCCGCCATAACGATCGGTGCGATGATTTGTAAGCGGGGAAAGAAACTGGGAAATTAAGTAGCCGGCGCTGCCGAGAATCTCAACCCCATCAAATCCTGCTGTTTGAGCCCGTTTTGCTGCGCTGGCAAATGAGCCAATAATTTCGGCTATTTGTTCCTCGGTAAGCTCTACCGGTGTTTCACGGGTTAGTTTGGAAGCAATAGGAGATGGAGCGACAGATGGCTGACCCGTGTACTCTGAGCGGGCATACCTCCCGGCTTGGTACAGCTGGGGCACAATTTTCGCGTCTTCCGCGTGTACAGCGTCCACCAAACGCCGCAGGCCAGGAATCAAGCGGTCGTCGTCAATCTGGGTCATGCCGGGGGCATTGCCGATTTTGTCGATGCCGAACCCGCCTACAATAATAAGTCCAACCCCTCCGCGGGCCCGTGCCCGGTAGAACTCAACAAGTTGGTCTGTGACTTCTCCTTCGGGACTGTAGCATAAATGCATTGGAGTCATTACTATACGATTACGAAGTTGAAGAGTACCTATTCGGGCAGGCGAAAGTAGAAGGGACATTCCAAAACCTCCAAACGTATTTTTAATTTTCAATTATTTGGTGAGAAAATAATAGCTTATATTCTTAATAAGCTTGTTTTTCCTGATAAAAACACCAGATGAAATCATGCCGCAAGCAGTAGCGTATTTAGAAATTATTATTTCTGGGCTTGTTTTTTCTTTCCTCTATAATACATTATCGTCGTCACTTAATTCAATCGGACATTCCGCAACACCGTTATTTTTCCTGATTATTTCATCAATCCTCAACATTGGTCTTGGTATTGTGCTGGTAAGAGCCCTTATTTTCCAAATAGAATCATAAACTACCCATAACAAGAGATATGGATTTGATAGAAAGATGTAGTACTAGTTGAGAATTAAAATTTACATGACCTTCTTTACTGTTAACCTTATATGTATCAATCTAGTTGTATATTTAGTCATATGCTATACCAAGCTGTTTGCTCAATTTATGGTTCTTTTAGCTGCACTCGATTTCTTTAATACAATCTAGCAGCCAATCAATATAGGTGCGCTCCCTCATGATAGCACTTTTCAACACAATGTAGTCTCCATATTCGGGTGAAAAAACATCAGAAATAGTCTTTGCATAGGGATGCTGAGCTATTGTCGCTTCCAATCTTTCTAATTTCTCTTTCCGCTGATCAAGCTGATAAAAAAAATGCTTCAGAATATCTTCCTTAGTCATGGAATCGATGAAGAAGACTTTTAGTCTAAAAATATCCTTAGGTGTCGGTTCCAGTAGATCTTGTTTTATTACCCAGCTTAAAAAAGCTTTTTTCCCTGCTTCTGTAATCGAGTAGAGTTTTTTTTCCAGTTTCTGACCCTGCAGCACCGTTTCGTAGGTGATCAGACCTTCGTCGGTTAATTTTTTTAACTCAGGATAGAGTTGGCTGTGCTGAGCATACCAAAAATTTACCAGTTCCTGATTAAACACTTTCATTAAATCATAGCCAGTCATCGCTTCCCTATTGATCAACCCTAAAATCGCATATTTTAGCGTACGCACCCCGTCAACCATCACCTTTTTAAAGTAATTTTGTAATAACTAAAGTTAAACATGTAATTGTTGACATGTTTAACTTTAGTTATTACAATTAATATAATCAAAATAATAACAAAATACAAGGAGGTTTAAAATATAAATAGGAAAATTTTCTAGGAGTTGTGTTGTTACATTAGAATGTAACAGAGAAAACAGGGACTACTTTCTCATAGGATTGGCCGAAATACACTGAATGCAGAAAATATAGCAATGGTAGGCCGTATCCTTGCCTTAATATTCAGTATTTTTGCCAGAAAGAATTAAACAATTACAAAAAGAACAATAATTTTTAAATGTTAAATCAATAAGGAGAGGAAAGTATGCAAAGAAAATATCCAAACCTATGTAAACCAATTAGAATTGGAAATGTGAATTTCAGAAATAGAATGTTTTCCGCTCCTATGGGAGGAACAGACATTACCGCAGACTGTACCATAGGGCGTGCATCCACCGCTTTTTATGAATTAAGAGCCAAGGGCGGAGCAGCTGCAGTTACCATCAGTGAATGTATGGTTCATCCGGAAACAGATGGTTCTCATGCCTATCATTTGGATCTGCAGACTGTAGGTTCGCTTTCAAGTTTCACCTATACTGCTGATGCTATCCGCCGTCACGGTTCAATTGCCTGTGTAGAACTGTCTCATTCCGGACAATATGCTGGAACTTATCTGACCGACAAGGATAAAAAACGCGGACTTGCCCAATGGGGTCCAAGTGCCGGGGTCCGTCCGGATGGTCTGGAAGTAAAGGAACTAACCGAGGAGATCATTGCTGATATCGTAGCAGCTTATGGTAATTGTGCCGGACTGGCTAAGCGAGCAGGTTTTGAGATGGTTATGATTCATGGTGGGCATGGCTGGCTGATCAATCAGTTCCTGTCTCCTTATTTCAACCACAGAACCGACAAGTATGGAGGTTCTCTGGAAAACAGAGTGCGTTTGGCACAGGAGGTTTGTGACAGTGTCCGGAAGGCAGTTGGCCCTGGCTTTCCAATTGAGTTTAGAATGAGCGGTTCTGAGCTATTCGAAGGTGGCTATGATTTGGCAGAGGGCGTGGAAATTGCCAAATTGCTGGAATCCAGAATAGATTTACTGCATGTATCTGCAGGAACTTACCAGAGAGGATTTAGTGTTACTCATCCTTCAATGTTCGTACCTCATGGATGCAATGTTTATCTTGCAGCAGAGATTAAGAAGCATGTAAGTGTACCTGTTGCAACAATTGGCGGCTTAAATGACCCGGCTATGATGGAAGAAATCATCGCTACCGGTCAGGCGGATGTTGTTGAGATGGCTCGTGCACTGCTGGCTGATCCGGAACTTCCAAGAAAGGTTATGAGGAATCGCGATGAGGACATTGTAAAGTGTCTGAGATGCTTTACGTGTATGGCAGAACGTGCTGTCACATCTACAAGACGCTGTACGGTAAACCCATTAATCGGACGTGAATTGGATGGGACAGAAGTTGTTCCTTCTTCTCGTCCATGTAAGGTTCTCGTAGCAGGTGGTGGACCAGGCGGGTTGGAAGCTGCTATTACCGCTGCAAAGCGAGGGCATAAGGTAATCCTTTGTGAGAAGTCTGATCAGTTAGGCGGCATCCTAAAGGGAGAACAGGCAATTCCATTTAAATATGAGATGTATGAGTTAGGCGTTACTCTTGGGAAATTGGCAGAAGATGCCGGTGTCGAGATTCGCTTAAATACACTTGTTACAAAAGAGTACGTAGAAAAAGAAAATGTTGATGCGTTAATTATCGCAGTCGGTTCCGAACCACTTGTTCCTCCGATTCCTGGTTTAAATGGTGATAACGCAGTAGTTGTTAATAACTATTATCTGGAGAAGGATAAGGTCAGCGATCAAGTAGTAGTTATTGGAGGCGGTCTGTCAGGCTGTGAAACAGCAATCCATCTTGCACAGGAAGGCAAGACCGTACATTTGGTAGAAATGAGATTGGAACTTGCTTTGGAAGCAAATATTAGACATCGTCCGATTCTGTTAAAGGAAGTTGAAAAGCATAAGATTCATGTTCATACAGGATATAAGGGATTACGTGTAACAGAAGAAGGTGTTGTCTGTGCTGATGCTGCTGGTGAAGAGCAGCTTGTTCCAGGTACCACAGTAATCTGTGCACTTGGTCAGCGAGCAAGAAGAAACGTAGTGGAAGACTTAATTGACTGTGCGCCTTTCGTTGCACAGATTGGAGATTGTGTAAATCCGTCGACCATAACGACTGCAGTATATCAGGGATATCATGCTGCACTTGATATTTAATCGGGGTATCAGGGGTTCGAGCTCTAGAAAACTGGAAACGTTAGAAGCACTGCTAATGGCATAGGTGCCGCTTCCTAGATTTAGGGATTCTTTTTATTGTTATACTTTAAGCCGTTGTTGGTTACGTAAAAAAAGAATATGTGACAATAGCAATTGGACATTCCAATTGCTATTGTCTTCACTTTCACAAAATTGGTGGAATAATTTTTCCTGATGGCACTCGATTCATTGCTATAAGGAGGCCAAAAGCATAGTAGTAATTGTAAAGAGGTATACAGTGTACTTCCCCAAAAAAGCTAGACAACTATTTTTGAATTGAATATGATAAGTACCTTCAGACTCCGCAATCTTGACAAAGACTTTTCCTTGAGAAAAAAGTTAAGGACATATTGATACCGGGTATTGGATACGGCAGAAATGCAAAGATTTTTTATGACAACGGAATTAATGTGACGTGAAGCTTGAAGTCATGGACGGTAACTCCCTTGGTCTTAGAAAAATATGTCGTAATAATGGTTAAGATATATTTTTATCAAATATAATTGCATATTTAGTATTATAATGTCTCATTAATAATACTAAAGTCTTATTGATAATTAATATTGAGTTTTATTGTATAATATGTTATATTTCAATAGGACTTAAGTCCTGCTCGAGTAGGACTTGGTCTAGTTAAGTTCCTAACAATGAGTTTAATATTCTGCGATAAAGGCAAACTTAGTGAGAACTGAGGACGCAAAGCCACGGGTCTCCCACCTTGTGTGTGGAAGATAGCCGGGTTACCGAATATATATTTTATCGCCGATCATTGATCTCGGCGTCTTTTGTTTTATATGGAGGTTTTGAATTTAAAAACATATTGTGGCTATATTCGAGGAGTTTTTGAGGATAGAACTTCTAGCTTTCCTATCTCCGAAAATTTAGGAGGACTTATTATGGACGAGACATGTTTCTCATTTGAAAATCCTTAGAGTAGTGACGGATATGTTCAGTTAGTAGGTCTTGAAGAGTCGGAAATTTCTGTTCTCTTTAGTTTTAGGCTCTGAGCATGTCAACTTGCATTAAAGAAATTAGTGTCTAGGCACTTATAATTTGGTGCACGTGTAAATTTGGAAATACAGAATTCAGAATTCAAAAATTGTAGTTAGGTAATCTGAAAATACGATTTAGAAAGCAAAAGATGGGGGTATGTGCTGTATGAGTATATTTGTAGCCCGGCAACCAATCTTTGACATCTCAATGAACGTGTTTGGATACGAGCTGCTTTTTAGATCAGGGATGGTGAACAACTATACAGCATTAGATGCAGACTATGCATCCTCCCATGTGATGATTGACAGTTTTTGTGTATTAGGGTTGGAGAGGCTCACTGACGGCAGGAATGCTTTTATCAATTTCACGGGAAACCTCCTAAAACTAGACGTGGCCACCCTATTCCCGAAGGAGGGTCTTATCATAGAAATTTTGGAGGATGTCACCCCTGAAAGAGATATCATCGAGCGGTGCAGAGAATTGAAGAAGAATGGCTATAGAATAGCCTTAGATGACTTTGTTTTGCGAGAGGATTATTTACCCTTGATTGAAATTGCAGACATCATCAAAGTAGACTTTCAATCGTCATCTCTGGTAGAGAAAAAGCGCATCGTGAAACGCTTTAAGGGCAGAAATATAAAGTTCCTTGCTGAGAAGGTAGAAACTCATAAAGAGTTCCAACAGGCGAAGGAATTAGGGTATTGTTACTTTCAAGGCTACTTCTTCAGCAAGCCTGTAATTTTATCCACTCAGGATATCCCTCCAATGAAACTGACTTACCTGCAGTTGATTGAAAGGATAAATCGGCAGGACTTGGACTTCAATGAGGTGGCAGAGGTTGTAGTTAGGGATGTGTCTCTTTCTTACAAATTACTCAGGTTAGTTAACTCTGTGGCCTTCGGATTACGGAGCAAGATTGAGTCGGTACGTCAGGCATTGGTTATGCTTGGCACCAAGGAGTTCAAGAAGTTAGTAACCCTTATGGCACTGCGCGGTCTCGGAGATGACAAAGCAGATGAGATTGTGCGTATCTCCTTGGTGCGTGCAAAGTTTGCTGAGTTATTGGCAGAAGGGACAGAACTAAAATCCCGGAAAGAGGAATGCTTCCTTATGGGACAGTTCTCCACACTGGATGTTTTAATGGAACGCCCTATGGAAGAGGTGCTATCTGAAATTCCGTTATCGGAGAATGTCCGGGTTGCGTTGCTGAAGAAAGATGGTCTGCTTGGATGGCTCTACCAGTTGATACTATCCTATGAGAGAGCCGATTGGATGATGTGCAACATATATTCAAGTATTCTGGGGTTGAATGAGAACAAGCTGGCTGATGCTTATGTAGAGGCTTTGAGTTGGTCTAAGGCTATTGAATGAATATACATAAAGAATGTTCAAAGTAGTGGTGAAAATTATTAGTATTTATGATTATGGAATAAAATTTTAGCCTTTCCAAAACCTGTTCTTTGGTCATAGTCTCCTTCTAAACCAAAATTAGTTTCTAATTGGAGATACATATCGAAAGCATCGTGGTACATGTTGTAAGCCTCAATGCTTTTTGCGTCTTAAAGAACACTTTGAAGGAGGGTTGTTGTGTTAATCAATCCTTTAAACGATATTTAATTTATGGACAATCACGGTGAAAAGAATTTATTCCCAGAATAATTGTTTTTTGTAACTTAATGTCGTTTTTTGAATAAAATGATTTCTAGGTGAAGGAGATGAGTCACAACAATTCAGATAAAGCAAAAAATAACGAAGTAAAATTAATTCCTTATGAAATATTATCGGCTGGTGCCGAGGTTACTGATGGGACTTCAATGGCAACTCCGCACGTTTCGGGAGGAGTTGCATTAATTATTAAACAATGTGAGAAAGAATTTGAAAGAACATTATCGGAAGAAGAAATTTATGCCCAATTAATAAGGAGAACAAATGCTCTTGGCAATTCAAAGCGTTTGGAAGGTAACGGTTTCTTAGATTTAGCAAAAGAATAAAGAAATACTAAATTCTTTGGAGCTTCAGGCTGTCGATAACCTTCGACAGCTATTTTTTTGGTACTCATGCCAGGAGCGTCCTACGACTAACTTTCCACACGTGGATAATGCAAAAGTTAGTAAAGCCGGGGGATGTTGCCTTAGAGCAGCACAATTAGGAACAGCTGGGGAACGGTCGGGGATGGAGCTAAGGGAGTCTATTTAACTGGGCTAAGAAGAAGGTGTTTTAGCTCACCTTAAGTACTTATACGCATATGCTAGTATGGATCAGCTACCGTCTGCCATGGAAAGTGTAACGGCGCCTGAGGTAGAGTACGCGAGGCTATTGTATGGCAGATATCGAAGAAGCAGTTACTCAAAAGGGAGATGTTAGTGTGGGAAAAGTAGTATGTATTGATCCAGGGCATAACGGTTCCGGTTATGACGCCGGGGCCGAAGGAAACGGATTAAAGGAGCAGGACTTGACTCTGGATATTTCTCTAACGCTAAGGACTCTTTTGCAAGCGAATGGTTTTACGGTAGCAATGACAAGAGAAGGGCAGAGTGTTAAGGATAACTCATCCGTTAATGCTTCCTTGCAATCACGAGTCGATGTTGCTGAAAATGCAAAAGCTGATTTGTTTGTTTCGGTCCACATAAATGCAGGTGGAGGTACAGGAGCAGAGGTAATTGTGTATGCGACAGGAGGGAATTCCGAGAAGTGTGCTAAAGCCATATTACCATATTTAGTTAGTGCCGGTTCTTGGGCGAATCGCGGAGTAAAAGTTGAGAATATTATGGTACTAAGGGAAACGTCAATGCCTGCGATACTTGGGGAAACCGGATTCATTGACACAGTAAGCGATGCATCTAAGTTAGCAAATGCAGACTTCAGGCAATCACTTGCAAAGGCTTACTGCCGAGGTATCTGTGATTATTTTGGGATCACCTATAAAGAATTTAACAAAGGGGATGAAGATCAGATGGATGTTGTAGTTGTATATTATACCCCGGCTGATTTTTCCGTAGCCTTAATTATCGCTAATATGAATAATGGATGTGCTATGTTCTGCAGAAATGGATCGGCAAGTGTCAATGCCGATGCGATGAAAGCAAAGAAGGTATACACCATAGGCGGAAGTAAATTAGGCCATAGTAATGAAGTGTATTTGTCCGGGACTACTGCGTCGGATACTTTAATTGCAGTAGCTAATAACTTACAAGGAAAGTAATCTATTTAGCTAGTCTTATGCAGAGGCTCTCTTTGCCATCAATTTTATTTAAATTACACAAATTGAACTGGTTAGGGTACAATAAAGATCTTCACCCTTGCGCAACCGGTACGGTCGATAGCGTTACAAATGATGCTATAATAATATAGTTATTGTAGGCCTCTTGAGCATACTGCTCGGGAGGCCTACCGATTTTGTGCGTGATACTGACCACCATGCATCGAGTGGTTTACCTAGCCTGTGGGAATAGGGATTTGCACAGGTCGACTATTATATGAATTTTTTTTCTGGATCTAAACCATGCTAGAAGTAAGAAATCAAAAGTTAGGGGAAACGTAAAATGGACATGTCAGGAATTAAATCAGTTAGACCAACACACTTTTTCCTTCTAATAAGCTTTGTCGTTGTGTTTATATGGTCTGCATATAAACCTTACCAATTGGGTACCTGGTTTCTAGAGGTTACTCCGATTGTTTTGGGGACAATTATTATTATTTATACATATAATAAGTTCCGTCTTACCACCCTTGTTTACTTACTTCTATGTTTAGGTGCAATAGTAGTCCTCATTGGCGGGCATTACACCTATGGCAAAGTGCCGCTGTTTAATTGGCTACAGGATTCTTTTCATCTTGGCAGGAATTACTATGATCGGTTTGGCCATTTTGTTAATGGTTTTGTTTGGGCCCTTACTTTTAGGGAAATCCTGCTGAGAACATCTCCCTTTCAAAAAGGGAAATTGCTCATAACCATTGTTCTCGGATTAGTTCTCGGGGTAAGTGCTCTTTATGAATTAGCGGAGTGGTGTGTGGCAATAATGATGGGCGGAGGCGCAGAGGCTTTCCTTGGACTTCAGGGAGATATTTGGGACACACATTGGGACATGTTTCTTGCATTAGCGGGGGCAATAGTTTGCTTGTTAAGTTTATCATCAACTCATAACCGGTTTTTAGTTGATGAGATTGACATTAAGCAGCGCAGTTGAGATTACAGCAGTTAATGGTTTCTATGCGGCTAAGGAAGCTTTTTTTGCAGCGAAAAAGGAGTTTGAGAAGGCAAAACAAGAGCTTGAAGCGGCTAAGAAAACAGGGGATGCTGAAGCAATCAAAAACGCAGAACAAAAAGTAAAAGAAGCTGAAGCTTTAAAAAATAGACTTAAGGACTTAAAGGACGATGCAGATTTCTCAAAAGAAGAGGTAAAGCATCTTGTTGAGCAAGCTGAAAAAAGAATTGAAACCGGTTTTAAACAGGTTGAAAAGGCAAACGATAGGATAGAAAAGGTAGAAGAAACAGCTTCGGAGGAGCTAAAACGGCAAGAGGAAAAGTCTAAGGAATTAATGAAGAAGGCTGAAGAGAAAGCCAGAGAAGAAGCTAAAAAGTCGGAAGAGAAAGTTAGAGAAGAATCTAGAAAAGCTAAAGAGAAAAATCGGGAATAAGCATATTAAATTTAAGGAATCGGGAATGGAGGCTCCACTGTTAAGTGGGGCCTCCTGTTAAATGATACGGCATAATTTAATTAAATATTTGCCCTAATGAAGAGGTCACAGTAAATAGCGCAAAACGGTTAATCAAGAGGGGGCAAATTCTTAAATTTACCGTTTAAAAAATATATAAAGTTATTGACAAATATGTTAAAATAAATAACAAAGAAGATTCTTGAAAATACGACATCTTTTAACACGGTTTTCCCCTTTACACACAAAATATTCACCTATAGGTAGTTTATTTGGAAAATTGTCTGATAAAGGCAAAACACCTGAAAAGGTGTGACGCAAAGCCATGGGTCTAAAGCAGGAAAGAACCTGCCATGATTGCCAGGTTGCCGGAGAGGAAATTAGAGCCCCAGCCGGGACTAAGTATCTCTGGTATGGAGTTCTTTTTGTGTTCTCCTTTTTAATTAGGTTTGGGGATAATGCCGCCTACTTTTAAGCCTATACTTCGATAGACTGTTGCTGCTACTGAACTTACAGGGGGGGTGAAGTATGGATAAAATTGTCCAGCAGTTACGTCAGGCCAGAGAAGCAAAAGGAATGGAGCTAAAAGAGGTTGAGGAAACTATAAAAATTCGTAGTAAATACCTGCAAGCTTTGGAAGAAGAGGACTACTGCACTCTTCCCGGTGGGGTTTACACAATAGGATTTTTGCGTTCTTATGCTCGTTTCCTCGACTTAGACGTAGAGAGTTTAGTAAATACTTATCGAATGAAAATAACTGCGACCAAATTAGAAAACACTTTTGATAATACTACAAAAGAAATAAATATTCGGCAAAGGGGCCAATTCTTAATAGCTAAAATTTCACAATTGTATAGGGAGGTAGGTTCTATATTTAAATTTATAAAGATAAATAGGATGGAAGAGTCAAAAAGATAAACTAAAAGAATAAACTAAAAGAATAAACTAAAAGAAATGCTTTGTCTTTTTTTAGTTGAGAATCCCCTAATCAGATATCAGAATAGCTTAACTTTAATAAAGATGAGTAGCTAAGAAAAATAAGAAACTCAGGCAATTTGCTTGAGTTTTTTTAATTGAAGTAGAAACAATAGGTGTATGAACTAACATGGATTTTGGGACTAAATCTTGTATGGTAGAAACGAAGATATTGCGCGAAATTGTGGTGGATTAATCCAATGAAATAACTATGTTTAGAAATGCACAAGTAGGGTTATATTATGAGTAATACAGAAGAAAGGATGAGTATTATAAAATCAGTTTGGGCCAAGGTAGACCTAAGAAACTTCATAAATCAGATAAGACTTGTTTTTGGAAAACTTGAAAATCGTAGCTTTTGGGCACGATTATTTAGGAGATAATTTTTGGTCTCCGCCTTTGTAACCTCCCCATCGTTTCATTATAGATTAGCTAGTTTGGTTTTTGGGTGGGGAAGGTCTCTATCTGTATCAGTATCATTTTTCCACTGATAATATTTTAACAGTTCAAAAGGGCTGTTTTTTCATTTTTTATTTTAGTAAGGGCGCTAAACCTAACACCATTCCCATCAACACTCCGTCTAAGCCCCAAGCAGCGCCAGTAAACAATCCTCTGCCGATACCCCTTTTCGCATAGGTTAGATCCTTCCCCTGTATACTAACTGTGTTGTCGGATTCATATGGATATAAAACTTCTTATGATCTTTACATCTTCTTAGAACAGACGGTTTTAATGACTTTTATAAATTCCTTTTCAACCATGGAAAGGTGGTGACGATTCAGCCAAATTAAAATTATTGAAACCTCTAAGCGGGCATCGCTTAGAGTGATTTTTTTTATTAGACTAGATTTTACATATTCATCAGCCATAAATTGAGGAACGAACGCAATGGTTTTTCCTTGGGATAAGATCTTTTCCATCATTTCTAAGTTGTCGACCCTATAAGAAACGTTAAGTTCACCATACTTTTGCAATACGCTAGATACTCCGCAATTAGTGAGGTACTCAGTATTGTACAAAAGTATAGGCAAAGAAAGTGCCTTTTCGAGAGTCATTGTGGTGGATCCCATAGTCATTTCGCAATCTTTTCCGGCGATAATGACAAATTCATCAGAAAATAATTCTTTATAGTTAATATCTTTTGATTTGCAAAAAGCTTCGGTTTTCAAGATGATACCAAAATCAGCCTTGCCTGATTGGACATCTCGTAAAATATTATTGGATTCTCCGACTTTCAAAAGGGCATTGACTTTAGGATGATTACGCTTAAATGTTGTCAATATATCAGGCATTACAGTTATATTTATGCTTGGCTCTACTGCTATCGAGATGTTTCCAGTTAACTCAATTGAGTCACCATGAGCGATAAATTTTATCTCATCAACCCTATTAAGCACTTCCTTAGCTATAACAATAATTTGTTCGCCAATTTCGGTTAGTTGGGCGCCAGAGGGAGTCCTTTTTAACAGCACGACACCAAGCTCATCTTCCAGTTTACTGATGGCGGAGCTAAGAGCAGGCTGTGAAATATGAGAGCGTTCGGCTGCCAGAGAAATTGATTTAGATTCATGAACAGAAATTAAATAGGTTAACTGTTCTAAGCGCATATTTCTAACCTTCCTTGATAGCTTAATTTGGGATTTGAATTTTATTCTATGAGGTTTGAACTTAACTATTACTCTTCATTATACTATGAGTTATTCAGATAACAAAGTAAGAAAACAATAATCATTAGACCTATTATTTGGAAATCATAGTTGATTGTAAAAATTTTACTATAGAAAAATTTAATAAGCCTTCTCGATATTAACTATAGGGGGCATAATCACTAAGTATTTTACAGATAAACCTATATTACCTTATAATCTGCAAATAAGTGATGGAAATCACAAATCAAAACTTAAATTATGAAGGGGGAAAAGTTAACGGTCTTATTTCGATTTATTAATTTTTATAAGTGGGGTGCCATAATTTGACCCCAAGCCCTTGGACAGACTAATTAAAGTTGATTATCGTTTCAATAGTACTGGCTTCGATTAAATCACAAGAAAGGGTGAATAACTTGTCACAAGAGAAGTCTAAAGGTATATATGCTCGTATTAATCCTGTTGTTTTCTGGGGCAGTGCTATTTTATGTGTCCTGTTATATGCCCCAATGCTTATTTTTGGTAAAGAGCTGCAACCCTATGTTTCAACCATATTAAAAGCTATAACTTATAGAATGGACTGGTTATGGTTATTATTTGCTTTGGGTTGTGTAGTGTTTTCACTTTGGCTAGCTTTTGGCAGATATGGCAATGTAAAATTGGGCGGAAAAGATGATAAACCTCAATTCTCAGACTTCAGCTGGATATCGATGATGTTCACTGGCGGTGTTGGAGCAGGTTTAGTTTATTGGTCCATGGCCGAGCCTATTTTTTATCTTAAGTTTCCTCCTTTCTGGGGTGAGGCATTTTCAGCGCAAGCTGCGCAATTCTCTATTGCTTATGGAATATTTCACTGGGGTATTACGGCCTGGGCTATCTTTGTCCCTGGGGCCATCGCCTTTGCCTACATGATTCACGTAAGAAAAAAACCCTACTTCTACCCAAGCTATGCTTGCAGGGGAATATTGGGGGACCGTGTAGACGGATGGCTGGGCAGAGCTATCGATATCTTTGTTGTTATCGGTCTGGTAGGCGGATTAGGAACAACCTTAGGAACGGTTATACCTATGATGGCGGCTGTAAGCGCCGATATGCTGGGTATTGAGAATACTATGACGTTAAAAGTTGCGGTCACACTGGTGGTTGCAGCGGTATTTACCTATAGTGCTTTCTCCGGTTTAAATAGCGGAATTAAAAAATTGTCCGAATTAAATAGTTGGTTATGTATGGGATTATTAGCGTTTGTTATGCTTGTAGGCCCCACCTTATTTATGTTATCCTTTTATGTTGACAGCCTAGGGGTTTTGGCTACTAACTTTTTACGGATGAGTTTATATACAGATCCGATTACCAAATCTGGTTTTCCTCAAGACTGGACAGTGTTTTACTGGGCCTGGTGGGCAGCATGGGCCATGTATTTCGGATTATTTGTTGCCAGGATCTCCAAGGGGAGAACGATAAAAAACGTTGTTCTAAATATGATGGTTGTAACGACAATCGGCTGTTCACTGTTCTTCTTAGTGTTCGGCACCTATGCAGTAGATCTTCAGCTTAATCAAGGGATAGCACTTGATAAGACTTTGGCGGATGGCGGTGCCGCGGGAATGATTTCCCAAGTCTTGCATACCTTACCCTTTACCGGAATAGTGATTCCCTATTTCTTATTTGTAATGCTTATTTTCCAAGCTACTACCATTGATTCCAATGCGTTTATTATTTCCATGATTGCTTGCAAAGAGGTTAGGAATGATCAGGAATCTCCCCGCTGGACAAGACTTTTCTGGTGCGCACTCCTTGCTGTGATCGGGGTGGCTATCATGATGGTGGGCGGATTATCGGTTGTTCAGCTTTCATCTGTTGCCACCAGCGTACCCATTATAGTTATTATCATCATCTTAGGGCTGTCCCTACGCAAGTGGCTCAAGGAGGATTTCGGCGGAGAAAGTAAAGTGCAAGCTGTCGATTATCCGGAAGAAGACTAATCATAACAGGGCTGTCGCAGTAAGACCAGCCCGGAAAATAGCAAAAGGCGGCTTCAGCCAGAAGCCGCCTTTTGCCGTCAAATATATAATGAGGTTGAATAAGTATAGTGTTCTTTTCACAGATAAAGAGACTTCTTACGTTTTAGTATAAAAAATCCTAATAAGCCCTAGTTAACTTAACTATACGGGGCATAATTAGTCGGTATTTTACACATAAACGCGAATTGAATATAATTCGAATTGAAAGTGAATGAAGTAACAAGTATTAGTAACTGCGTGTTTTGATTTAAGTAGTAAACTTTTCCCCACTTGTTGGAGGATTGCAAATAACTAAGCTTTAATTCATAAGGAGTGACAAGTATTTATGAAAAGAACTGCACTTACCAAAAAATTATTGGTACTAGGTGTCGATGGGATGGATCCAAGAATTACCCAGAAATTCTTGGCGGAAGGAAAAATGCCTAACTTGCAGAAATTTATTGAACGCGGATCTGCTAGAGAGGATTTGCGCTTACTTGGGGCAATTCCAACGATTACACCGCCTTGTTGGACGACACTTGCTACAGGTGCTTATCCGGGAACACATGGCATTACGTGTTATTGGAGACAATCGCCGGAAAGTCTTGATGCTGTTGTTTACAATTTGGACTCTCGCAATTGCACTGCAGAACAAATCTGGAATATCACATCTGAAGCTGGCTTGAAGACACTCGTTTGGCATTGGCCTGGGAGTTCTTGGCCCCCAACCTCCCATAGCGAAAATCTGAGTGTTGTGGATGGTACACAACCAGGGTCTGTAAATATGGGCGTTGCGCAGCTTGACTGGGAAAAAGTAATCGTTGCTTCACCAGAAATTGAAGAAGTACGTTATGCGCCCAGAGTGGATAAACCAGCCGGTGTGGGCTGCATCATTACCGACTTAGAAGACACTTTGGATGGCGAAGTCGATGATGAGATGATGGAACTTTGGTGGGGCGATACAGCTCGCGAAGGTGGAGAAATACGCACCTACGTAATGGATGATGAAGATACAGAAGTAGTGATTGGCAGTAAAGTAGCTTATGATATTGTAAACTCTCCGCTCAAAGATGCCACAGGTTGGACAAATGCTCCCGCAGGAGCTAAAGAATTCACGATCTTGACTTCTGGCGGTGTAATGAGACGCCCTGCCCTAATCCTTAAAAACGAAGCTGGCGAATACGACCGAGTGGCTATTTACAAGAATAAGAAAGCTGAAGCGCCAATCGTCACCTTAGAAAGAGGTGAAATGGTAACAGGTATTATTGATGATGTTACAAAGAAAGAAGTCACTAAGCCTGCCTGCCGCTCTATGAAGATCTTAGAACTTGATCCAGTAGGCAATAAAGTTAGGCTTTGGATTAGCAATGCTCTTGATATTGCGAATGACCAATTATGGCATCCAAAATCTCTCTTTAATGAAATTGTAGAAAATGTTGGCGTGGTTCCACCTGTTAGTTTAATCGGCGGGGAAGATGCTGAATTAGTAGATGAAATCTTTGAACCTTCTTGGGTGAAATACAACCAATGGCAAGCAGATTGCATGAATCATTGCATCAAGGAAAAAGGCTATGAAGTAGTATTCTCTCATCTACACAATATTGACTGTGCAGGACATCAATTATGGCACCTTGGTAAGACATTGTCGCCATGGGATCACACTGATGAGAAAACCTATCAAGGGTTTATTGAAAAATTCTATATTCAAACAGATGATTATCTTGGAGAATTCATGCATTTACTAGATGAAGGTTGGACTGTGTTAGTACTAAGTGATCATGGTCTTATTGTTGGAGAAAACGTACCTCCTATTATTGGAGAATATGGTGGTCTCAATACAAAGGTCATGGAAGAACTGGGTTATACGGTTATGAAAAAAGATGAAAATGGCAATTCCATCAGGGAAGTCGATTGGGAAAAGACAAAGGCCATTCAGATTCGCAGTAACTATATTTATGTCAATCTCAAAGGACGTGACAAACATGGTATTGTGGATCCGAAAGATAAATATGATTTAGAAGAACAAATCATCTCTGATTTGTATAATTACAGAGATGATAGGACGGGTAAACGTGTTATCGGCATCTGCCTTAGAAACAAAGATGCTGTGTTAATTGGTGCTAATGGACCAGAATGTGGTGATATTTTCTTCTCGGTTGAAGAAGGATACAATAGATTGCATGGCGATAGTATTTCAACTTCAGAAGGATATTTCGATACATCCGTTTCGCCAATTTTTGTAGCTGCAGGTAGCGGTATTAAATCTGCGTTTAAAACAGATCGTACTATCCGACAAGTTGATGTTGCACCTTCAATTTCAGTATTACTCGGTTTGCGTTACCCTGCGCAATGTGAAGGAGCTCCCATTTATCAAATTTTCTCCGAAGATATTTAACAAAGTGCCATATGCGCAGCTATCAGAAGGCAGCACTCTGATAGCTGCTGCTTTTTAAAACAGAAGTGAAAGCGACCATAGTCATCAGAAAAAGACTGGAAACTACTGATGAATGATTATAGTTGATTAAAATACAATTAATTATACGAGGAGTGGAGAATATGTCTTTGCAACAATTAAACTCAAACCGTTTCGAAGAAATTATCTATGATAATTGTGAGCCCTGTTTAGTAATCTTTTCCAAAAAAGACTGTCATGTATGTAAAGAAGTCGTTCCGATGTTAGAAGAGCTACAACCTCAATATGAAGGTAAATTTGGTTTCTATTATGTTGATGTTGAAGAAGATAAGAATTTATTTCAACGGTTTTCCTTAAAAGGTGTTCCGCAGATCCTCTTTTTCAATGAAGGCGAGTATCAAGGGAAAGTCGCTGGTAAAGTTGAGGAGGAAACAATTGAAGAGAAAATTGCAGAAGTCCTAGGTGCATAATCAAATTTAAAGGGGATGTTGAAGGCGTGGATAATATTTATGATTTGATTATTATAGGGGGTGGCCCCGCTGGACTTTCTGCCGCAATTTATGGTGGAAGGGCTAAGCTTAAAACCTTAGTTATCAATAAAGGGACAATCGGTGGTCTAGTTGATACAACTAGGGAAATAGTCAATTACCCCGGATATATCCAGGTCAGTGGACCTGATCTCATGAAAGATTTCAAAAAGCATGCTGAACATTTTAACGTTGAATTTTTAAAAGAAGAGGTTATCAGTGTAGACTTTTCTCAAGAAGAGAAAATCATTAAAACCAAAAAAGGAAAAGAATTTTCTGCTAAAGCAGTAATTATTGCGTGTGGCAGTGAGCCGAGAATTTTAAATATCCCTGGTGAAAAAACACTTCGGGGGAGCGGTGTAGCGTACTGTGCGACCTGTGATGCGGAGTTCTTCGAAGGGGAAGATGTTGTCGTCGTTGGGAGCGGTGACCAGGCCATCGAAGAAGGTATGTACATCACTAAGTTTGCCCGTAAAGTGACCGTGATTATTTTACATGATGAAGGAATTCTCGATTGTAATAAAGTAAGTGCTGAAAGGGCATTTAATAACGAAAAAATGGAGTTCATTTGGAACTCAACGATTGAAGCAGTCCTTGGGGAAGAAAATGTCGAAGGGGTAAAAATTAAAAATCTAAAAACAGGCAGTTCATCCGAACTTACCTGTCAGGGTGTATTTTTCTTTGTTGGTATGATTCCGTCAACCCATTTTCTAAAAGATAGTGGACTTGAAATGGACCAAAGAGGGTATATCCCAGTCAATGAAGGTATGGAAACGAATCTTGAAGGAATATATGCAGTCGGTGACAATCGAGTGAAATATTTAAGACAAGTTGTCTCCGCAGCAGGTGATGGTGCGACAGCAGCCGTAGCAGCTGAGCGATTCATCGAAGAGCTCAATTATTTTAATTCGAAAATACTTCAAAATGATAACAAGATTCTATTATTATTTTTCAATGTCTTTATGAATGAAAGCGTAGAATTTAGCACCTTATTAGAAAAACTGATTAGTGAAAATGGTGATGAATATAAAATATTCAAAGTTGATATGGCAACAAAGAAGAGTCTTGCTGAAAAATATGCAATAGAAAAGGTACCCTCAGTTGTCGTACTGGATAAAGGGAAAGAAATCAAACGACTGGATTGTAGTATGAATGTGGAAAAACTAAAATCCCAATTATTCTAGCATCCTATTCCTAATAGAGTTAAAAGGTAGCGCAGACAGTATTTGAATAATTCAAATCAAGAGAGCCATAGTTCAGCGAAGAACTATGGCTCTCTTAGTGGCAGTCTAATCTCTATCGCCCGGTTCGTTTCATGGCCTGCGCATGCGGTTGGCCCGCTAATAATCTAGCTAAGAAAAAGGTGGTTCAAATCATGACCATGCTGGCAATGGAGCAATGGGGTGATTTGGTCATTGCTTTAATGTTCCTTCGGAAGCGTTCATATCTAATACAGCAGTATTCAAGAAAGTCATCGCCATTGTAATGCCTGATTAAAGCCCAGGCGGTCCAGAGTAAATCTTGTGCCATCATAAAGCTTTTAATTTTTAATTCTTCCATAGGAGTCAGTGGATGGCCGAAGTAGTTCTGAATTAAATAGTCGATAGCCTCTGCGGATAGTTTAGATTCAAGTATGTAGGCAGCTACATCCCAACAAGGATCGTTCATTCCAGAATATTCCCAGTCTATAAGATATGTTCTGCCTGTATCGTCAATGATAAAGTTTTCAGGCACTGTGTCATTGTGACAGGGGACCAAAATTGTATTATTGATATTTTTTTGGACAAAAGTGACTAATTGGTCTTTTAGGGTTGAGTAATCAAAGAAAAAACCACCATGCAGTTGTTGGATAATAGCTTCGTATTTGGAAAGCTCCGTTTGCCAATCGAAGAGGTTAGAAAAATGCTTAGAAGAGGAGTGGATTTTCTTCATTATACTGGAAACGGATTCTAGGTTTTTATGAGAGCATGGATCAGCGTTAGCCAAGTTTTGGCTATTTTTTATGAATAGGCTTATTTTGACTCCGCTATTTTCATCAAAATAAATGGAATCAGAGTTCACACCGAACTCTGAGGCAATATTATTATTGACCCTTTCGATCTTTCGATCAATAATCTGTTCTGTCATGCCGCCGGGTTGCCTGATGACATATTCGATACCCTTAATGTTCATTATGTAGTTGTAATTGGTAAGCCCGCCGGCAAAGCGGGATTTGTCGAATACTATGCTTTCATCATGAAAAGCATCGCGCAGTTTTTCTTGCACTAATTCTTCCATTCTCATATATAGCTCCACCAAGTTGAGAAACTTGGATTTTAATTATTTTAATTTACTTTAGCAAAAAAAACCTACAAAATCAATGCACTAAATTTGACGATTTTCGGAATGGTTTATTCTAGATGGAAAATCCTAATAATATTGAAATTTTACAAATTACCCCTTGAAATTAAAGTGCCTTAATCCTGATTTATTAATTACTTTTGAACATTTATCTCGATTGTACAATAAAAACGCTTTTGTACAATAACCAAATTCTTCTCGATATAATAATGCTAATTATATATATTAATTCTTCAAAGAACTATTTTCTGCATGCGCTATTATGAATGCAAATAGTTTATCTAATTGTAAAAAGATGAGAGTTACAATCCTTGGGAAGTTAAAATCTATAGAAAGAGGGGTTGTTTCAATGAAATACTCTGGAGAAGAGGCATTAGGTCTTGTTGAAACAAGAGGTATGGTTCCGGCAATTCAAGCAGCGGATGTCATGTGTAAAACAGCGGATGTTGTTCTTGTTTCGTATGAAAATATGGGTTCCGGGCTTGTTACAGTCATGATCAAAGGCGATGTGGCAGCAGTGAAGTCTGCTGTAGAAAACGGTGCAGCAGCGGCAGCCGCCATTGGTGAGTTGACAGCCTCCCATGTTATGCCGCGCCCGATCAGCACGGTAGGCAAGATTGTATCGAGACATGACATTGATGCGGAATGATCATCGATTACTTTAAGAGAGGGGAGTCCATGTGGACAAAAATGGTGCTTTAGGGTTTATAGAGACTTTTAGCTTGGTGTCTGTACTAGAAGCTGCAGATGCCATGTGCAAGGCTGCAGATGTGGAATTAGTTGGTTATGAAAATGTGGCTTCTGGTTTAGTTTCAGTCGTGGTTCGTGGTGACGTGGGAGCGGTCAAGGCAGCTGTAGATGCCGGCGTCAAAGAAGCTTCTAAGGTGGGCAATGTCTATAGTTCCAATGTCATTGCCAGGCCTCATGCGGAGGTAGAAAAGATTGTCGCCAAATACGTTATTGATTTTTAAAAATCGCATTTGTTAAAACTTAGATTCGCGAGTGGAAGGAGGGGAGTGATTGAGATATGAATAGAATTGACAATGATTTGCTCTCCGTCCAAGAGGCTCGGATTCTTGTGGAAAATGCGCGCGAGGCGCAAAAGGTACTGGCGGCTTTTCCCCAGGAAAAGCTGGATAAAATTGTTGGGCATATGGCTGAAGCAGCGTATAAATATGCCAGAGAACTTGCCATTATGTCCTACGAAGAAACAGGATTTGGTAAGTGGCAGGACAAGTTTGTTAAAAATGTTTTTGCCAGTGATTTTCTCTATAAGAAAATCAGAGACATGAAAGTTGTCGGTATTATTGGCGAAGACAAAGAAAATAAGACCATGGATATTGGCGTACCTGTTGGAGTGATCGTCGCGCTGCCTCCTTCGACCAACCCCGCATCTACTACAATATACAAAGCACTAATTGCCATAAAATCTGGTAATTCTATTGTATTTTCTCCTCATCCTAAGGCCAGAAAAACGATCGCCAAGGTGCTCGACATACTAATTCGAGCAGCTGAAGAAAGTGGATTGCCAAGTGGTGCGATCGGATATTTAAGAACGCTAGCTGTGGACGGTACGGTTGCCTTGATGAACCACAAAGACACCTCGCTTATTCTGATCACGGGTGTGCCCAAGATGGTTAGGGCAGCGTATACATCCGGAAAACCGACTATTTATGGTGGCCCGGGTAATGGACCCGCCTTTATTGAACGTTCGGCTGACCTTAAAAAAGCCGTAGCAGATATTATTGCCAGCAGAACATTCGATAACGGAATTGTCTCAGCCTCGGAACAATCCATTGTTGCTGAGGACTGCATTGCCGATGAAGTAAGACGAGAGCTCAGGAGCAATGGCGCTTATTTCATGTCAGAACAGGAATCAGTTCAGCTCAGTAAGTTTTTTTACCGGCCTGATGACAGTTTTAATCCGGAAATGGTCGGAAAATCAGCCTTAGAGTTGGCACGGAAAAGTGGTCTATGTGTCCCAGAAGACACGAAAGTGTTGATTTCAGAACAAAAATATGTGTCTCCCACCAATCCGTATTCAAGAGAAAAACTTTGCCCGGTTCTGGCATTTTACGTTGAAAAGGACTGGATAAATTCCTGTGAAAAATGCATTGAATTACTTATAAATGAGGGTCGAGGGCATACCCTGGTCATTCACTCAAAGAATGAAAATGTGATTCGGGAATTTGCCCTGAAAAAACCAGTATCAAGAGTATTAGTGAATACTCCCGCATCATTAGGGGGTATAGGGGCGACAACTAATCTCTTCCCGGCTTTAACCTTAGGTAGCGGCGCAGCAGGCGGCGGGTTTACTTCTGATAATGTCACACCAATGAACTTGATTAATATCCGAAAAGTCGGCTATGGTGTGCGGCAGCTAAAAGATATAACCAACGGCGTGCAGGCGGGAGAAGTCGCTGAAACAAGCGGAACTCATAGCTCCGCCAATCAGCGTTCCATTGAAAATACGCATGATTTGAAAGAGTTGCTCGAAAAATTAATGGAGCAACTAAAGTGGTACGGAGATTATTGAGGTGACTGCGGTAATGAAAAAGTTTGTCATTAAACCCATGATTTATTTTAATGAGGGATCCATGGAATTTCTTAAAGAAATCAAAGGGTCCTGTGCCTTTATTGTTTCTGATTCGGTTATGGAGAAGTTGGGGTATCTTCAAAAAACGATAGATTATCTCAATGAAACGGGGATAAAATCGGCTGTTTTTACAGAAGTGCGCCCAGACCCGGATGTAAAAGTCATTGCCGAAGGAATGAAGAGATACCTTGAAATCCAAGCTGATACCATCGTTGCTTTGGGTGGGGGCTCTGTCATTGATGCTGCCAAGGCCATTATATACTCCTTGTGGCAGTTCAGAAAAGCAGCCGGGGAGGAATTTGAGAAACCATTATTTATCGCTATTCCTTCCACAAGTGGTACAGGATCTGAAGTAACGAATTTTTCCGTCATTACTGCGGAAGGAGAAAAAGTGTGCATTGTAGATGAGTGGATGGCCCCGGATATTGCCATACTTGATTCTACGTGTATCCAGCATGTTCCTCAGTCAGTAGTAGCGGATACTGGTATAGATGCGCTGGTGCATGCCATTGAGGCTTATGTTTCTACAGAGGCAACTCATTGCACAGATGCTCTTGCGGAGAAGGCCGTCCAATTGATTTTTGAGAATCTCAGGACTTTATACAATGACGTGAGTAATTCCTGCGCGCGAGAACGTATTCAAAACGCATCCTGTATAGCGGGTATGGCCTTTACAAATGCCAATCTCGGTATCAACCATAGCCTGGCGCATGCTTTGGGAGGAACTTTTCACATATCCCACGGGCGATCGAATGCGCTGTTACTGAGCGCAGTGCTTGAATATAACGCTAATTTGAACAGCGATGCCGGTAGATACTCATCCGAAAAATATGCGAGACTGGCTGGTGTATTACAATTACCTGCTCGGACGTACCGGGAAGGAACGATGAATTTCATGCAGGCCGTCAGGGATTTGAAGAAATCCCTGGGTATTCCTAGCCGCATTCGTGATTTGGGAATTGAGAAAAGCAAATTTGAGAACGAAGTGGGTAATATGGTTGATCTGGCCCTCCACGATCGGTGTACACCCACCAATCCCAGACAACCATCTAGAGAAGATCTGATCAGAATCTATCAAAAATCATTTTAGCCATATTAATAGGAAGAAAATAATCCTACTCAATAAAGTAAGAGGGAGGAAAGAATGTTGGATATCAAAGAATTCTCAAATAAATTTGCGGATGCCACAAAACACTTGTCCCCGGAAGAAACAGCTGCCATCATGAAGCTGTTTCAAGGGATTTCAAAGGAATTGTCCGCAAATAGTCCAGCAACCAGCAATATGAAAAAGTCGCCAGTGTATGAAGGGGAAATCACAGGACTGACACCTCGTTTGGAACGGCTGAAAGCTGCTTATTTAAAGGTTAAACCAAGCGTCAGTATCTATCGCGCCAGGGCCTTCACCCAAGTGACCAAAGAAAATGTGGGCTTGCCTAAAATTCTTCTGCGCGCCAAGTGCTTCAGAAAATCCTGTGAGACAGCTCCCTTAGTGATTCAAAACGATGAATTGATTGTCGGGCATCCCTGCGGGAAACCGAGAGCGGGTGCTGTATCTCCGGATATTGCCTGGAGATGGGTTCGGGACGAATTGGACACCATGTCAACCCGGCAGCAGGATCCCTTTGAAATCAGTGAGGAAGACAAGCGGATTTTGCGGGAAGAGATCTTCCCCTACTGGGAAGGTAAGAGCCTGGATGAGGTATGTCAGAATCAATATGAAGAAGCTGGCGTATGGTCATTTTCAGGTGAATCCTTTGTCAGTGATCTTTCTTACCATCAGGTAAATGGCGGCGGTGACACTTGCCCAGGTTATGATGTCATACTGATTAAAAAAGGCATCAATGGTGCAAGACAAGAAGCCGTCGAGAGATTGAGCAAATTGTCCATGGAAAATCCGGACGACCTTGATAAGATTTACTTCTATAAAGCGGAGATTGAGACTTGCGACGGTATTTTGGCTTATGCCAAACGGCTGTCTGATTATGCAAGAGAGCTGGCTGATAGAGAGCATGACTTAGCCCGGCAAAAAGAACTTTATAAGATTTCCGATATATTAACTCATGTACCGGCTAATCCTCCCCGTACCTTCCAAGAAGCACTCCAGTCCATCTGGACCCTGGAATCATTGTTTGTGGTGGAAGAAAACCAGACAGGGATTTCCGTCGGACGCTTGGATCAATACATTTATCCCATGTTCAAGGCTGACATGGAAGCTGGCCGAATGAACAAACTTGAAGCCTTTGAACTCTTGAGCTGTTTCATTATTAAATGCTCTGAAGTCATGTGGTTGTCCAGTGAATTGGGAGCAAAATATTTCGCTGGCTACCAACCTTTTATCAACTGCACGATAGGCGGACAGAAGAGAACCGGTGGAGATGCAACCAATGACCTGACTTATTTGATCATGGATGCTGTTCGTTTTACCAAGATGTATCAACCGTCCCTTGCTTGTCGGATTCACAATAAATCACCGCAACAATATTTAAAGAAAATTGTAGATGTTGTTAAAGCAGGGCTTGGGTTCCCGGCCTGTCACTTTGATGATACTCATATTAAAATGATGCTTGCCAAGGGATTCTCCATAGAAGATTCACGGGATTATTGCCTCATGGGTTGCGTTGAACCGCAAAAATCCGGCAGAATCTATCAGTGGACATCGACCGGTTATACTCAATGGCCGATTGCCATAGAATTTGTTCTGAATCGCGGCATGATGAAATGGCATGGCACCATGCAAGGCATTGACACGGGGGATCTTGACAATATCAAGACCTATGAAGAATTTGACGCTGCCTGCAAAAAACAAGTAGAACATATTATTCGCTTGTCAGCCATCGGAACCATTGTCAGCCAGCGGGTTCATCGAGACCTTGTTCCAAAACCCCTCATGTCCCTGCTGGTAGAAGGGTGTATGGAAAAAGGCACGGATGTTACACACGGCGGTGCTCTTGTCAATTGTGGGCCTGGACTTATCTTCTCCGGCTTGGGAACCTATGCTGATTCAATGGCGGCTATTAAAAAGTTGGTCTTTGAGGACAAGAAATATACGTTAAAACAAATCAGGGACGCCTTGGCTGCCAATTTTGAAGGCTACGAAACCCTGCGTACAGATTGCCTGAATGCACCGAAATACGGGAATGACGACGACTATGTTGATGAAATCGCCTCAGATATCATCATCTGGACTGAACGGGTTCACAACACATTTAAAATGCTCTATTCGCATTTCACTCATGGAACCCTCTCTATTTCCAACAACACGCCTATTGGGGAACTTACCGGCGCGACAGCCAATGGACGGCTGGCCTGGACACCTTTGTCGGACGGGATCAGCCCGACCCAAGGTGCCGATAAATTAGGACCTACAGCCATCATTAAATCAGTCAGTAAGCTCAGTAACGAGTCTATGAGTATTGGAATGGTCCACAACTTCAAACTCTTACGCGGTATTCTGGAAACGCCTGAAGGGGAAAATGGCCTGATCACCTTGCTCAGAACAGCATCCATTCTTGGCAATGGTCAGATGCAGTTTAGCTATGTTGACAATGAAGTTTTGAAGAAAGCCCAAATCGAACCGGACAAGTATCGAGACTTGATCATTCGTGTCGCTGGGTATAGCGCTTACTTCGTAGAACTGTGCAAGGAAGTACAGGATGAAATTATCAGCAGAACTGTGTTGGATCATTTTTAATATAATTTAATTCATATGGAATATCGGAAGAATGCAAGCTCTTCAGATATTCCATAAATAAGGAGGGAGCATGTCTAGATGAGCATATCGGGAAATCAAAAAGCCATTATGATGAAGGAAAAATTGAATTCCAACTTTGCCAGAAAAGGCGTATTTACGGGTCTTTTCAGCGGATGTACCTGGGGTTTGAACAGCGTACTCTTGGGGCTGGCTTTAGGTCTTGTGCCTGTTATGGGTGAAAACGCTGCCATATTTGCCATCCCACTGGCCGCTGCCTGTATGAATGATTCTTTTGCAGGCTTTTGGCTGCTCCTCTATAACGGAGGGGCCGGACGTTTAAAGGAAATCCTTCGTAGTCTTAAAACTTTCCCCGGTCTTATGGTTTGCGTTGCTGCTTTGCTGGGTGGACCTATTGCTAATGGTGGATACCTACTGGGAATTTCTCTGGCAGGACCTGCTTATGCTTTAACAATTACCGCATTATATCCCATCGTTGGTGCTCTTCTTTCCCGGATTTTCCTTAAACAACAAATTGTACCCCGGGTTTGGGTTGGTATGCTTCTCTCTGTTATCGGAGCTATCGTTATATCCTATGTGCCGCCCGAAGGCGGGAACAGCGAAACCTTCTACCTGGGTCTTCTCTTTGCATCGCTAGCTGCTCTCGGATGGGGCGCAGAGGCTGTTCTGGCTGTGTTCGGCATGTCTATGATTGACCCAAAAGTTGCAATCAATATCCGTGAACTGACTTCCGGTCTTTTTCTAGCTATTTTCATTCTTCCGATCGTCGGTGGCTGGGCTATCGTTTCCCAAGTCTTTACTCTGCCTGGAGCTCTCGGGGCCTTTGCTATTGCAGCCTTGGCGGCAGCGGTATCTTACCTGGCATGGTATAAAGCCAACACTACCATTGGTGTCGCCAAAGGGATGGCTCTTAACGGAACCTATGTCATGTGGGGCGTTATCTTCTCAGTTGTCTTCTTGAACTCGCCCCTTACGCAGAACTTGGTCATAGGTAGTGGTTTAGTACTGATAGGTGCTACTCTTGTGGCTATTAACCCGAAGGAGTTTTTCAAGAAAGGAGAGGTGGCATAATCATGGCTGACACATTACCATTGCGATTTAGGGTGCTTCATTATATTTCCACGGTTGACAAAACCAGTGCTGATCAGATTATGAAGGCACTAAAACCGGAATATGGCACAGAAAAACAGTTTACAAAGAAAGTCTTTGTAGATCATCTCCTCGACATGAAAGCGAACTTTATCATTGACGATAATGATGTGGCACTTGACGACAAAGGAGAATTGGTAATTTACTACTCCATCAATGATGAGGGGAGAAGACTTCTCAAAAAGTATCTTCCCAAACGTTGGAATCAAAAATAATTTTCAGTAGGTATTAAGGATGGGACATTATGAGTACAGAAACCGGTGCAATCTTAGAAAGAAAAGCGAGAATCTTTAATGTACAGAAATATTCCATCTATGATGGACCGGGTATAAGAACATTAATTTTCTTCAAAGGGTGTCCCCTGAGATGCAAGTGGTGTTCGAACCCCGAGGGACTTGAAAGAAACTATCAGGTCATGTTCAAAGAAGATTTGTGCGTTGACTGTGGCAACTGTATTCCTGTTTGTCCCGTCCACCTACATTATTTCCTGGATGATGAAGACGGGCAACTCCAAACTAAAACTGAAAAATCTAGGCATAAAGTAAATAGAAGCATCGATTGTGTGGGTTGCCGAAAATGCGAAACTGTATGTCCTAAACAGGCACTGTCCATTGTCGGCTCGGACAAAACCATTTCTGATGTCCTGGAAATCATCCAACAAGATGCGCTCTTTTACCTGAGTTCAGGTGGAGGAGTCACTCTTGGGGGAGGGGAAGTCACAGCACAGCCGGAATTTGCCACCAATCTGTTGATGGAATGCAAGCGTTTGGGAATTCACACAGCCATTGAAACCAGTGGATATGTAAAACTGGACTCTCTGCTCATGATAGCCCAGTTTACCGATTTGTTTCTATATGATATTAAGCAAATTGATTCTGAGCGGCACTATGAACTTACTGGAGTGCGCAATGAACGTATTCTGGATAACCTTACAGAACTCATACGCCGTGGGTTTACTGTCAAAGTCAGAATGCCCCTCATTAGGGGATTGAATGATAATAAAGACACCATTGTCAGAACCATGGAATTCCTACAAGCCTTCAAAAGATACAAAAACTTTCAGGGTATCGACTTGCTTCCCTATCATAAATTGGGAATCAACAAATACAAGCAACTGGACAAGATGTATGCTATCACAGAAGATCTGAGCTTTAAAGAAGAAGAGCTGGATGATATTGAAAAGTTTATAAAGGGGTATGACTTAGAAGTCAAAGTCATCAGACATTAAGCTATAGAGCGGAGGTCGGGATTTTATGAGTGTAGCTGATGAATTTGATCGAAAACGTATTATTCAAGAGTATGTGCCGGGCAAGCAAGTCACTCTGGCTCACATCATAGCTTCGCCTGTACAAGACATATATGAACGTTTGGGAATAGAAGAACAAGGAGCTATTGGAATTTCAACCCTAACTCCGAGTGAGACTGCAATTATAGCAGCTGATATTGCCACAAAGACAGCTGACATCGAGATCGGTTTTCTAGATCGTTTTACGGGATCCCTAGTTATAACCGGTGATGTGGCAAGTGTCGAAGCAGCCATGATTGCCATTAATGAAACCTTGGAAAAGCTGTTAGGATTTACGCCTGCCAAGATTACACGCACATGAAAAAACGAATTATGATCGTCGGACCAACTCAATCAGGCAAATCAACATTGACGAATGCCTTAAATGATTCCACTAGACCATTAAAAAAGACCCAGGATGTTATTTATGGAAAAAATGCCATTGACACACCAGGCTCATATATTGAAAACGCTTCCATGTACAAATACCTGATTTCAACGGCACAAGCCGCATCTCATGTACTCATTCTTGTTGATCAATCCAGGCTCATTGAAGTATATCCGCCTGGTTTTGCTAAATCTTTTACCTGTCCCGTCATTGGAGTGATTACCAAGACTGATTTATCTCCGGAAAATTCTAATTTGTGCATTCAACAGTTGAAAAAAATCGGGATTAGAGAACCTTACTTTTGGATTTCCATAAAAGAAAATACGGGCGTGGAATCCTTAAAACAATATTTACTTGGAAAACAAGAAACATCTAAAAAAAACTGAGGTTTCTGATATAGATATATTCATTGTGCTTCGTATTACATGTTTCTCAGCATTTTATCGCTCAGCAATAAATCGATGGGAAGTTTGGTAAAAGAAGATTTAAGGAAGGGTAGGTGAGGCAATGAAATTCATTACCGAAATGGAATTGCGAGATTTATATAAGACAGAACCCTTTGCTACTTATGTTCTGAAACCAGATACAAAGATTACACCAGGTGCCCGACAATTTCTAGTGGACAGACGAGTCACACTTGTACAGGCTCAGTGTAGTGATGGTGAGCAATCAAACATCGACGAGTCAAATCAGGTACAGGTACGGGAAAACTGGTGTACCCTGAGATTACTTGGAAGAATGGAATGCATAGAAGCTTTATTTCTCCTAATTGCCGCAGAACTTTTACACTCTGGTGATGCTGTACTGTCAGAAGAAGTCATGGCACTGAGCAAATGCTTCCGGAATGTGCGAAATGCGGAACGGGAACAGATAGCCCCGGACAATATTCAGTTTTGGGGATGGTCGGAAGAAGAAATCAAAACACGATCCGACGATCTGGAAAAGAACTTTGACATCAGTGAGTTTCACGTGGGATTGGAAAATGGAAAAGTGGTTGCCCTGTTAAATTACTTGCGTGCCTCCCTTCGAGAGGTCGAACCAGCTATTTTAGAAACCTACTGGAACGAGGAGAAGCAAGTCTGCTCACGGCAAGACCTGATTGATAAGGTCAATCTAATCATCAACACACTCTGCATAATGATGTGGAAGTGTCTGGGAGGGAAAAAATGGAGACGGTAAATTCAACTTTTCTATACTGCGATCAACTTGTACGTGATTTTGAGAAAGTGATCAAAACACCCATATTGAATAAATCCTCCGTTTATTATACCGGCGTTGACCTAGGAACAGCCTATATTGTACTGGCAGTCCTTGATGAGAATTATCAGCCTGTTGCCGGCGCCTATCGATTTGCCAGTGTTGTCAAAGATGGCATGGTGGTTGACTATATCGGCGCTATTCGCATAGTCAAAGAATTAAAACAAGAACTGGAACAGAAACTTGGCACAGAACTGATCTATGCAGCAGCGGCGCTTCCTCCGGGAACCGTTACTCTTGACTCAGGAGCTATTAAACATGTGGTACAGGGAGCAGGTTTCGAAATTACCAATGTATTGGATGAACCGACGGCTGCCAATGCCGCACTTAAGATTAAAGACGGTGCAATTGTCGATATTGGTGGCGGCACGACAGGGACTGCCATTCTGAAAGACGGCAAAGTGATCTATGTGGCCGATGAACCCACAGGTGGCACTCACTTTTCTCTCGTCATTTCTGGTGCCTATAAAATGAGCTTTGAAGATGCGGATCAATATAAGCGGGATTTCAAAAACCATAGGGAATTGATTCCCGTATTACGACCAGTCATTGAAAAAGTTTCATCCATTATCAGTCGCCACATCAGTGAATACCAAGTAAAAGAGATATATCTGGTAGGTGGAACTTGTTGCCTGGAAGGTATCGAAGATATTATTGCCAAACAAACCAATCGTCCCACTTATAAACCGCAAAACCCCATGTTTGTAACACCTTTAGGTATTGCACTTAACTGCACCCAAGAAATACTTTAGGCAGGAGTGACTTTTGCACATGGAATATCGAATTATAAAATCCCCATCCAGTGGGACGGTGGATATTCTCTTTCGACGAAAAGGCTCCGCTTCAACTATCCCCATTGACGACTATGATGCTGTAGGTTTGGTTCAAGGGCGGTTAATTGATATGGTTTTTGCTGCTGATATTGCAGAAAAAGCTGCCGGTGTCGTAGTAGAAGATATTAAAGGTCATTGCCCTCAGAATCTGATTATGATCGCCATCTTCGGAGATACGGCGTCGGTCGAAGCCGCTATTCATGAGATACAATACAAATTTAATGAGGCGAAAACAGGTGAGATACGATGATAGCTGCAAAAGTAATTGATAGTATTTGGTCTACAAGAAAAGCTGATTCCCTCATAGGAATGAAATTTATGATGGTTGAAGTCCTCGGTGGTATTGATGCCGGCCGTCTGATGATAGCTGCTGACACTATCAGTGCCGGTGTTGGCGAACGAGTGCTTGTCTGTACTGGCAGCTCGGCTCGCAAAATGTTGGATCGGGAGGATGTACCGATTGATGCCGTCATTGTAGGAATCATTGACGAAGACTGTAAGTTCTAAAAAACAGGAGGTGTGAAACGTTTGGATCTTCTGAACTTAATCAAGGATTCAGGAGTTATTGGGGCAGGAGGAGCTGGATTTCCAACTCACGCTAAACTTACTTCTAAAGCCGAGTATATATTGCTTAATGGAGCTGAATGTGAACCCCTGCTTAGAGTGGACCAGCAATTGATGGAACTGTTTCCTGATGAAATCATCAGAGGTTTGGAAGCGGCCGGAAGATATATTGAAGCCCGCAAAGCCATCATTGGTATCAAAGGCAAACACAAAAAAGTCATTGTTCTCATGCGTGAAAGAATTGCAGCTCTGGGACTTTCAGATTACATGGACGTTATGGAACTTAGAGATATCTATCCTGCTGGTGACGAACAGGTTTTGGTTCATGAACTGACTCAAAGAATTGTTCCAGAAGTATCTATCCCCCTGAAAGTAGGCTGCGTGGTTATTAATTCAGAAACTGCCCTAAATATCTGTAATGCCATGGCTGGGAACCCTGTCACGGAAACGTACATTACTATCGCCGGAGATATTCCTCAGCGCATGACCGTTAAAGTACCTGTGGGTGTATCTATTAGGGAAGTAATCGCCCAATGCGGAGTGGAAAATGTGGATGATTATGCTGTGATAGACGGTGGCCCCATGATGGGATCAGTCATGAACAATGTCGATGGGTATGTCACCAAAAAAAGCAAGGGCTATGTACTGCTCAAAAAAGATCACTTTCTCATCCGAAAAAAGACTGTAAGCCTCGATCGCGCAAGAGTTATAGGCAAGACCGCCTGTGAACAATGTCGCATGTGTACTGATCTGTGTCCTCGTTATCTCTTAGGACACAATATGCAGCCCCATAAAGTCATGCGAGCCCTAAGCTACAATTTAGAGGACGTTAAGGACCAGCAAATTGCCCAATTATGCTGTGAGTGCAATGCCTGCGAATTATTCTCCTGCCCGGCTAATCTCCATCCGAAATCTGTCAATATTTTTTATAAGCAAAAACTGGCGGAACAAGGTATCAAATATCATCCGATCCAGATGGATTTCCAAGCGAGATCAGCCAGAGAATATCGCCTTATTCCAAGCAAACGATTAGTCATTAAAATCGGCTTAACTGCCTTCGATAAACCGGCACCCATGACCCAGGTCGAATTTCGACCTGAATACATCCAGATCGCTCTACGACAGCACATTGGAGCTCCGGCAATACCTGTTGTTGCCATCGGCGAACAGGTGAAAGCTGGGCAATTGATTGGTAAAATTCCGGACAATAGTCTTGGAGCTGCCGTTCACTCAAGCTTCAATGGTACTGTGAAAGAGATCAAGGATAATTCTATTGTGATAGAGGTGGGTTCATATGTATAGTGCAATAGGTATGATTGAGCTTACGAGTATTGCTAGAGGAATTTATGCCACAGACTTGATGCTTAAAACAGCCTACGTTGAAGTGGTCAGTGCGACTCCTGTCTGTCCGGGTAAATATATCGCCATCATCAAAGGAGATGTTGCCGCCGTAGAAAGCTCTATTAGCGTAGGTGTAGAGACGGCAGGAGAATATATGGTAGATAGCTTTATCCTCGCTAATGTCCATCAGGGCATTTTCCCGGCTATCACGGCCACAACCATGCCTGATGGAATCGGGGCTCTGGGGATCATGGAATGTTTTTCTCTGGCATCTATGATCATTTCAGCTGATGCAGTACTCAAAGCTGCTGATGTACAAGCTCTGGAACTACGCTTGGGCAGCGGGCTGGGCGGCAAAGCCTACTTCACCTTCACTGGAGATGTTGGCGCTGTAGAAGCAGGTATCGATGCAGGGAAAGCCATCGCTATCGAAAAGGGCTTGTTAGTCGATACAGAAATAATTCCTTCGCCGTCTGACAGATTGTGGGCATCCCTATTCTAAAATTACAACCACATACTTCTATACCCTATACGATAGAAAGGAGGTGCGACTTTGAAAAAACTAGTTTCAGCAAACGAGGTAAAAGCGGCAGCAGAAAAGGGGCAAAAAGTATTTTGCGTAGACTGCAATACCATCATTACAGCGGCTGCTAAGGATTTAGCCAAAGAACTGGGCGTGGAATTTGCAGCAGACTCATCTGCTGCAGGAAATCACACTGATAAAGACAGTGGCCTGCCGAAGAAAGATAACCGGGAAAACGAGATTGACCCAGATATGATCTATCAAGTGGTAAAAGCGGTATTGGCCAGCAGGCTCCTGTCAAGTGTCCCTGCCCCATCTCCCGAAACACCTTTCCGTGCAGATGGTGACCCGAAAAGTGGACTAAAAATTGTGCGCGGCAGAACAGTGAAGCTCGAGACCTTCGACACAGGCGATTCCAGCACCGACGTAGCTTATCGTGAAGTGGTCAGTAAAGATGATTCCCAAATGAGCGCAGGCTTTTTGACCATTGAAAAATCCAGCTTCGAGTGGGAATTGTGTTATGAAGAGATTGATATTATTCTCGAGGGAAGCCTATCCATCACCATCAATGGTGAAACTTATCACGCTCACCAGGGAGATGTCCTTTTCGTTCCCAATGGCTCTAAAGTAACCTGGAGTTCGTCCGATTATGTCAAACTCTTTTACGTAACCTATCCGGCAAACTGGCCTGATCTTATGGCGCAACAATAGGAGGGTAAGCTATGCAGGCTCTTGGCCTAATTGAGACACAAGGACTCCTTCCCGCTATTGAATGTGCAGATGTCATGCTAAAAACGGCCCAAGTGGAACTTGTAGGGAAGACCTTTGTAGGTGGCGGTCTCGTCACAATTACCGTAACCGGTGATGTGGGAGCTGTTAAGGCCGCCGTGGAAGCAGGTGCAACTGCGGTTGAAAAGATTGGGCGCTTGTCATTAATTTCTCGACATGTAATTCCCCGACCGCATTATGAGATTGAGAGCATGATTGTTGTTAGGGAGGCCTTGGCAAACCAAGAGACAGCAACAGAGTGCCCAGAACCGGCCAAGATCACAAAAGAAAGCTCTAAGTCTGAGCAAATAATGCTGAAGCAACTCCGCAAAGAGGGAGTGGATGCTTTAGTACAGGAATTCGGCCTTGAAAAAAGCGTGAACGTCCTGAAAACACTTTCTGTAGTAAAACTTCGGAATCTGGCAAGAGATTACAAAGAACTTGGCGTTGCAGGCAGAGCCATATCCAAAGCAAACAAAGACTTGCTCATCCAGAAACTTAAGGGATATTACGAGCGCGGGAGTGAAAAGTAGCACGTACGCAAGATCATAATTGTGTTGCTTGTCTACCTATCAAATAAAAAGACAGCGTAGGAAGGAGTAGTAAGTTGGAAAACTTTGATTATGATTTACAATCCGTGCAAGAGACCAGAAATCTTGCCCGTCAGGCCAAACTGGCACAAACTCAACTTGCTAAATTCGATTGCGAGCAAATTGATAAAATCATCCGCAATATGGTAAAAGCAGCTGAGGAGAATGCCGCTTCTCTGGCCAAACTGGCGGTGGAAGAAACCGGATTTGGCAAAGTAGAAGATAAAATCTTCAAAAATCATTTTGCTTCCACAGAACTATATGAATTCATCAAACCCATGCAAACCATCGGAGTCATCAAAGATGATAAGGTCAATAAACTAATGGAAATTGCCGAACCGGTAGGATTGCTCATGGGGATTATTCCCTCAACCAATCCAACATCTACGGCCATCTACAAATCCATTATTGCCATCAAATCTCGTAACGGAATTGTGTTCTCCCCGCATCCTTCAGCACTGAAATGCACACTGCAAGCAGCCAGATTGATGAATGATGCCGCAGTTGCTGCCGGTGCACCGGCCAATATCATTGGCTGTATCTCAAAACCCTCGATGGCTGCAACCGATGAACTCATGAAATGTGATGAAGTTGCGATGATTATTGCAACGGGTGGTTCAGCCATGGTCAAGGCTGCCTATAGCGCAGGGAAACCGGCATTAGGTGTAGGTCCGGGTAACGTTCCGGCCTATATAGAAAGGACTGCCAATATCTCGAAAGCAGTTAAAAATATCATTGCTAGTAAAACGTTTGATAATGGCACCATCTGTGCATCAGAGCAATCGGTTATTGTTGAAGAATGCATTCGTGATCAGGTTATGGAAGAGTTTAGACGCCAGGGTGGTTACTTCATGACCCCCGCGGAGACAAACCAAGTTGCTAAGAAACTGTTTGTCCGCGGCCATGCCATGAACGCTAAAATGGTAGGGAGATCTGCAGCAGTCATTGCAGACAGTGTCGGCATAGCCATTCCTCCGGGAACTAAGGTTCTGTTGGGTGAACAACAGGGCGTGGGCGAAGAATATCCCTTGTCTTATGAAAAGTTGACGACCGTGCTGGCCTTTTATACAGTAAAAGATTGGCATGAAGCTTGTGATCTGTGCATCAAACTCTTGAATAATGGCGGTGTCGGACACAGCCTTTCCATTCATACAGAAAATCATGAAATGGTCATGAAGTTCGCTGAAAAACCCGTATTCAGAATCTTGGTCAACACAGCCTCCAGCCAAGGCGGTGTAGGCGCAAGTACTGGACTTTCCCCGTCCTTCACATTGGGTTGCGGTACTTGGGGCGGAAGTGCAACCTCCGATAATGTAACCCCCATGCACTTGATCAATATCAAACGCGTTGCCTATGGAATCAAAGACTTCGCCGAAAACACAACTCCCTCTAATTTAGCCTGTCTGGCACAGAGCGATACCCCAAGTGCCATCAGTGATGATCAGATTATGAACGTTGTGAATGAAGTTATTATGCTACTGAAAAAAAGAGGTGGTAACTAAAAGTGGGAAAGTATGACGCTTTAGCATCGCTTCTGCTGGAAGCAATCGAAGAAGGGGGGTATTTAAAAAAGGAAGCAAACTCCATACCTGTGGGAATATCTAACCGTCATATTCATCTTTCCAAAGCGGATTTGGAAACCCTGTTTGGTGCAGGATACCAATTGACAAAAACCAAGGATTTGTCTCAACCTATGCAATATGCCTGTAAGGAAACTCTGACCATTGCTGGGCCCAAAGGTGCTATTGAAAAAGTTCGTATCCTCGGGCCTGTAAGAAGCCTATCTCAGGTAGAAATACTTCAGGCAGATTGTTTCAAGCTAGGAATAACAGCACCGGTGAGGCTGTCTGGAGACCTTCAAGAAACTCCCGGAATCACTCTCGTTGGCCCCAAAGGAAGCATCCATCTCTCTAAAGGTCTATTGATTGCGCAGCGGCATATTCATATGACCCTGCAAGAAGCAAATGACTTTGGTGTAACCGATGGAGAAGCGGTAACCATCCAAATAGATGGACTTCGAGGAGGAACTTACTCGAATGTCGTCATCAGAGCCAACAACACCTCGGCGCTTGAATTTCATATTGACATGGAAGAAGCGAATGCTATGCATCTCGCAACTACCTCAAGAATAACAATTTTAAAATAAAAATTTTAGGAGGAAACAAAAAATGAGTAGATCAGAAGCTTTAGGATTAATTGAAACCAAAGGTCTTGTAGGGGCAATTGAAGCAGCAGACGCCATGGTTAAAGCTGCTAACGTTCAGCTGATTGGTTACGAAAAAGTAGGTGGTGCTCTAGTAACCGTTATGGTAAGAGGAGATGTTGGTGCTGTAAAAGCAGCAACCGATGCTGGTGCAGCTGCAGCCCAGCGAGTTGGCGAACTAATCTCCGTTCATGTCATTCCGCGTCCACACGGTGACGTAGAAATGATGCTCCCTGGAGGTAAGAAAGAAGCATAATGAATCACTAGACATGCATATTGCGAAGGCCAAAATCTCCTTTAGGAGGTTTTGGCCTTCGTTTACATACATTCAGGACTTCATCTCTAATTTGTGAACTGCTATACTCCTGTGTTTATACTGGTATAAAGGGTTGATCCTATTTGCATCTTTAATTGGTGTTAATAAGAAAATATGTTGTATTATGGACTAATGCGTTGTATTTTAATATAATGTGTTGTATTATAAACTAAAAACATTTGGATCAGTGACCTCTCCTTCTTTAGTCTCAGCGACTTAATGAATTTAGGCATGTACCATCGGATGCTTCTTTGTTGAGAAGGCCTCACAACATTTATGTTACATTCTTTATAGAATGCTTGATGAATTGAACTACTGTACAGCAGTGGTTGATTCTTTTTTATTATTAGAGCAGATTGTCAAGCTAAGGATAGCAGGAATCTGAAAACACTTTGAAGAGTGTTCTCCTGTAAATCCGCCCAGCAAACATAGAATCAATCATAAAGGAAGTTTTGGCGAAAAGCATGAACAAGACTGACGAAACATTAAAAGAATTAATTGATTCCAATCTGTATTCTCGCTATAGTGGACTATTATCCCTATCTAATATTTCTTTACAACTGGTAGATACCAGTGGCAATATTCTGGTTGAGTTTAATCCGTCTCCCGACTTTTGCAAATTTATTTGCCAGGAAGATGAAACTCGGATATGCTCAGACTATATTTCTCGATTAAAACTAGGTAAGGGAGACCGATTTATCTGTCGGCACGGATTAGCAAACATTCTTTTGCCAGTGGTTATTAACAACCAAACTATAGGCTATGTTGTTGGAGCACAGGTTTTTTCAACGGATAGTGAATATCAGAAATATTTAATTGATATAAATGCCCTGGCAAAGGATAAGAAACTCGAACCAGAATTGATTGCTAAATCAATTGCAGCGATAAAAACTATCGAAGAAAACAAAATTGAAATTCATGAACAAATTTGTAACCATATTACCCAAAATATTGGTTATGACTTTTCTCAAAGCATCCATACTACGGACAAGGCCATAGCGAGATTATCTATTGAAAAAGAAATGCTGGAAAAAAAGATTATTGACCTCGAAGCAAAAAATATGTCTTTGGTAATTAACCCGCATTTCCTGTTTAATACCCTAAACTCGATAGCTCGTATCGCCTATTTTGAAAAATCTCACACAACCGAAGAACTCATTTACTGTCTTTCCGATTTATTACGGTATAACTTAAAGCAAGACGATGAGTTACACACCATCGGAGCTGAGATGGATAATATCGAGAAATACCTTTATATTCAGAAGATAAGATATAAAAATCGGCTGGAATATGAGATCGACATTGCAGATCATATTAAACCCCATAGAATACCTAACATGATCATACAGCCTATCGTCGAGAATGCGCTTATCCATGGCATTACGCCTAAAAGGGACGGGGGCATGATAAAAATTTATGCTGAACAATACAAAAATGACATCAATATTTTTGTCATGGATAATGGGAACGGTTTTCCCAAAGAAGTCTTACAAAGTTTGCAACAATCGGAAAATAAGCTGGGAATAGGTTTTCGCAGTACTGACAAACGGTTGAAACGATATTTCGGAGAACATTACGGGTTGAAAATTGCAAAATCAGATTATAGTGGAAGTACCATCACCATCTCGATTCCCACTAAACCCAATGTGAGGCGATAGTGATGAGCGTAGTTTTAATTGTGGAAGATGAATTACTCGAATTGGAATTTCTTAAATCGATTGTGACCGAAGAGCTTCTCCCTAAAGATAAAGTAGTCACTTGTGAAAGTGGAATCCAGGCTGTTAAACTGGCCAAACAACATCGACCGGACATTATAGTGATGGATATACTTATTCCTGAAATGGATGGCTTACAGGCCCTTCAGGAGATAAGGAAATTCCTTCCCCGGGCATGTGTTATGATTCTATCGGCCAGTTCAGACTTTTTCTATGCGCAAACAGCAATTCGCCTTCGTGTTCAGGAGTACCTGCTGAAACCCATTAAACCATCTGTTTTCAAACAGGTATTTCATGATCTGTTGGCTACTGTAGCTACGAGCCAGGTACAAGACGACGAAGAAATTTCGGAACCAAAAACAAACCAAATATATTTTATCGAAAAATCGTTAAAATATATTCACGATAACTTTAAACAAAAGTTACCGTTGCAATTAGTCTCGTCCAATGTATTTTTAAATCCTCAATATTTTAGCCGCATCTTTAAAAAAGAAGTTGGGGTTACCTATATAGATTATGTAAATAAATTAAAGATTGAACACGCCTGTAAATTATTGGATACAACCAGCTATCCAGCCTATCGCATTTCCAGTGAATGTGGTTTTACAGATCCCTCGTACTTTAATCGTGTCTTCGTACAGCAAATGAATATGACCCCTAAAGAATACAGAAGAAAACATCTGTCTGACAGCGAGGAATAAGGACTGAACTTGCTGCTAACTAGGGTGCTAGAATATCCTATGAATAAAGATTAGGGTTATCTGGATGAATAGAATGTTTGGATATAGGAAAAGGAACAGATTATAATCTGCTCCTATTTTGACGTATTCGCGGAAAAATTTCTAATAGCCATATAAACATTACTTTTTAGAAATATTATCAGGGTAAAAACCGTGACCCGGGCTATTTTCGCAGCCAACGATTCAGAGCAAATTTGTTGGTCTCACGGTTTAAGTCGGCCAGATTTGTCGTCAAAGGAATGTTCTTTGGACAAGCACGAACACAGTTTTGGGAATTACCACAATCCGCAATCCCACCTTCATCGAGTAAAGGTGCCAACCGTTCGTGTTTGTTCATTTCCCCGGTCGGATGGGCATTAAAGAGACGGACTTGTGAAATAGCAGAAGGCCCAATAAATTTAGAGCGTGAATTTACTTGCGGGCAAGCTTCCATACAGCATCCACAGGTCATACATTTTGACAATTCATAGGCCCACTGGCGCTTTACTTCTGCCATACGGGGTCCCGATCCCAAATTATAAGTACCGTCAATTGGAATCCAAGCATGAACAGTTTTCAGGTTATCGAACATGATTTGTCTGTCAACCATCAAATCCCGTACCAACGGGAATTTGGTCAGTGGTTCAAGGACAATTGGCTGTTCCAGCTGGTCTATTAAAGCAGAGCAAGCTTGTTTCCCTTGGCCATTAATATTCATAGTACAAGCTCCGCAAACTTCCTCTAGACAGTTACATTCCCAAACCACGGGGGTCGTCCTCTTCCCGGAAGAGGTTACCGGATTTTTCTGGATCTCCATTAAACAAGAAATAACATTCAATTTCTCTCGATAGGGAACATCAAACTCTTCCCAACGACTAGGCTGATTAGGGCCGTCTTGACGACGAATTTTGAAATGTATTGATTTTTGTTCGGCCATCTTAAATACACCTCCTGCTTTTCTTTATCATTAATAGTGGCGCGGACGCGGCGGAATTAATGATACGTCAACGTCTTCATAACTGAGCTCTGGTCCGCTGTTTGTCCATTTAGCAATAGTTGTTTTTAAGAAATTCACATCATCACGGTTCGGATACTCAGGTTTGTAATGTCCACCCCTACTCTCGTTGCGGCCTAAGGCTCCCAAGGTAATGACTCTTGCCAGTTCCAACATGTTCCATAAGTGACGGATGAACGTTCCTTCCTGTGTTCCCCATTCAACATTATCGCTTCTGCCAATATTATGCCAGCGTTTCATTAGATCCTGAAGTACAACGTCAGTTTCTGATAGTTTAGCGTTGTACCGTATAACGGTCACATTCAAAGTCATAATATCGCCTAGTTCTTTATGGATAGAGTAGGGGTTTTCTGTCCCTTTCATAGATAGGATCTTCGCCCATTTTTCGTCTTGAATTTTCTTTTCCTGCATAAAGGCTGGCTCATTGCCGCTTGGGGTTCGTACCTTATTTTTCTTAATGTACTCCATCACTTTAGGTCCAGCTACCATTCCTCCATAGATTGCCGAAAGCAACGAGTTCGCTCCAAGTCGGTTTGCACCATGGTATTGGTATTCACATTCTCCAGCAGCAAAAAGCCCTGGAATATTCGTCATCTGGTCGTAATCGACCCAGAGTCCACCCATGGAATAGTGCACGGCTGGAAAAATTCGCATTGGAACTTTCTTGGGATCATCACCAACGAACTTTTCATAGATTTCTAGGATTCCACCAAGCTTACGTTGTAGAACCTCCGAATCAATATGTGACAGATCGAGGTAAACCATGTTCTCCCCATTAATCCCAAGACCTTGGTCAAAGACAACTTCATAAATCGCACGAGTCGCGATATCACGAGGAACAAGGTTTCCATAGTCAGGAAACATTTCCTCAAGAAAATACCAAGGTTTTCCTTCTTTATAGGTCCAGACTCTTCCGCCTTCTCCGCGGGCAGATTCGGACATTAGCCTGAGCTTGTCATCGCCCGGTATAGCGGTGGGGTGAATCTGAATAAACTCTCCATTGGCATAGTTTGCACCTTGCTGATAGAGCGCTGAAACAGCACTCCCCGTACAAATTGTCGAGTTTGTGCTTTTACCAAAGACCGCACCCGGCCCTCCGGTAGCAATAATCACGGCGTCCGCAGCAAACGACTTAATGCTCATACTCCGTAGGTCTTGGGCGACAATCCCTTTACACGTTCCATTATCGAGCACAGTAGAGAGCAATTCCCACTGTTCGAATTTTTGTACCATGCCTTCAACTTCATAACGCCGGACCTGCTCATCGAGTGCATAGAGTAGTTGCTGGCCAGTTGTGGCACCTGCAAATGCTGTTCTATGGAATTTGGTCCCACCAAAACGACGGAAATCAAGTAAACCTTCCGACGTACGGCTAAACATAACGCCTAACCTATCCATCAAGTGAATAATCCCTGGTGCCTCATCACACATGGCTTTCACAGGAGGCTGATTGGCCAGAAAATCTCCCCCATACACTGTATCATCAAAATGAAGCCAGGTTGAGTCCCCTTCTCCTTTAGTATTAACGGCTCCGTTAATACCTCCCTGAGCGCATACCGAGTGTGAACGTTTAACTGGCACTAAAGAAAATAAGTCGACGTGCGTACCGGCTTCGGCCATCTTTATCGTTGCCATCAACCCAGCAAGTCCGCCTCCCACTACGATGACTTTACTCATCCCCTTGCCCCCCTAAAATCTTTGTTTTTGTTTAAACTCCGTTCCGTTTCCTTTTCATTCTTAAACTGTTGTCTCCTTGGGCCTTTAGGCTGACTTCTCCCACTACTATAGGAAGGATGCAAGATCAGCTAAACCAATCGCCGATAGAATTATGAAAACTACCGCTAACGTATACATCCATATTTTTTGGGAGTGTGGTCCAACCGTGATACCCCACGTAATGGCGAAAGCCCATAATCCGTTGACGAAATGGAAAATCGCAAACAACACACCCAAAGCATAGAAAACCAATCCCAGAGGCTGACTTAGAAATTCAGAAAGTGCTGCAAAATTTGCCTCGCCAAAACGCAGAAGGTAAACGTGAATAATAATAAAGACTACAGTATACAGACCAGAAATCCGTTGGATTATATAGAACCAGTTCCTGGCGTACTTATACCTCAAGATATTGCTTTGCCCAGTATAGACCACCCATGTTCCGTATATGGCATGAATAAAAATAGGAATAAAAATTACAACTAGTTCAATGATAAAAATTCCTGGAAAACTTTGCATAGTACCTATGACTTTGTCATATAGATCTGCCCCACCAAGGGCGGTTAAATTAAGAAACATGTGAAAGGTCAAAAAAAGGCCAATGGGTACAAGTCCTAATAAAGAATGGACTCTACGAATCAAAAAGTGGTATGGCTTTTGTGTCGTATTCATAAATCTCGGGTCCTCTCCTTTCAAGCTCCTTTGAGAAATTGGATATTATTTTGTCTAAAAAGTGAAACGAATTTGTTTAATCCACCTCCAAAGTTATAAATCGGGAAGTATACTCCGTTTCCGTTGGTGGCTTTCGAAAGATATGGATATGCAAGCTATATGCCAAAAAAAATGAACAAATTGAATATTGTGAAACTATCCATTAGTTATTTATAATTATTTTTTGTAACATACGCTAATAAAGCAGTTTGGATTTATTCAATTAAACATATATAAAATCTAATATTCAAATATTTATTTGAATATTATGAAAAATTTAAAAAAATTGATGATGTATATCATCAGTAGCTCCAAGTCCTTAAGGTTTGTGGTGCCTTATTCATTAGCGACTCGAGATTGATGATATTCGTCATCGGTGATGTTGGAGTTCATCACCCCATCGATTAACAATCCGTTTTGCAAGTTTGTTAATCGGTGCGAGGATGGTTTTATGAGAAATCAGTAGATTTTTAAACAACCGTCCCTATTTTTGTAGATATTTCAAATATAAATTATTCTAAATACTCTTACAATTTAAGTGGGAATTCTTTATAATGTAAGTATTTACTAAACGTTTCACAAAATCCAAAACTAAAATTAAAGTGACGGAAATAAAATTTGGTAGGGTTAGAATATCTCGCTAGAGTAGAATGACTTTTAGTTATTAAATATTATCAAGGTGGGATAATTATTGAAATTAAGAATTAAAGACTTTATGACAACTAAAGTTATCAAACTGCTATGGGACGATTCCATTCTAAAAGCTACCAACATTATGGTTAAATATCGTATTGACGGGATGCCGGTTGTAGATAATGAGGGTAAGCTTATTGGCATTTTCACTAAGACCCATGCTTTAAAGGCTATCGGAATGGATTGTCAGGTTGCTGTCGGTGCATTAATGAAGACAGATGTAATCACAATTTCGGAGGATTCTCTACCAGAGGATGCATTAAAGGTTCAGGTTGGAAGATTACCTGTAGTAGATAAAAATGGGGAGCTTGTAGGCATTATCACCAGAACAGATATCATGGGGGCGTTTAAAAGGCAGCTTGAGTATGCAGTTGAACAAGTTAACGCAATTATTAATTCAGGACATAACCCAATAATTGCGATTGACACAAACGGCAGAATTATCCTCATGAATAAGGCCGCTGAAAAGTTAGTGGGGGTGTCGGTCGAAGAAGCCATAGGCAAATTAATAGAAGATATAAATGCAAATTTAGCTACCTTTGTCCATACTGGGGTTGCGGAACCAATCCAGAGAATCGTTATTGGTCAGACAATATTAGCGATTAATAAAAACCCTATAGTAAGTAAAGGGGAAATAATAGGTGCTGTGGCTATTTTTCAGGATATTTCGGAACTAGAAAACATCTCCCATGAACTTAAGGTTGTTCAAGAAATTAATAATGAGTTAAATGCTATTCTGGATTTTTCTGCAGACGGTTTTGTTATCTCTGATGGCGATGGAATTATCATTAGAGACAATAAATCCTGTTATGAAATTCTTGGAATAAAAGAAAAAAGCCTTGTTGGATTACCAGTTGATTCGCTTATAAAATTAGGATATAACACTGAGTCTGTTACTCAAAAAGTTTTGGAAAACAAGGTTCCAATAAGTATTGTCCAGCATTTAAAAACGGGTCGTGATATTGTTCATACTGGTACACCCATCTTCGATGAAAAAGGTAGAATATCCCGGGTCGTAGCGAATATGCGGGATTTGACGGAACTAAACTTTCTCCAAGAGAAACTTAGAGAGGCACAAAACTTGTCCGGTATATACCTTAATGAATTGGAAAAGTTTCGCAAGGAGAAATTAAGCTCCGATATTATTATTAAAAGTGAAATCATGGAAGAAAAGGTTGAAACGGCAATTAAAGTAGCCCAAGTTAATTCTACCGTTTTGCTTTTAGGAGAGTCTGGGGTAGGAAAAGAGCAAATAGCTGGAATCGTGCATGAAGCAAGTGAACGCGCTCGAAAACCATTTATTAAATTAAATTGTGCTTCTATCGCAGCTAGCCTTATAGAATCGGAACTGTTTGGGTATGAAGGTGGGGCGTATACTGGTGCAAACAAGGAAGGTCGTCCAGGTTTGTTCGAAATTTCTGATGGGGGGACATTATTCCTGGACGAGATTGGTGAATTGCCTTTCGACATGCAGTCAAAACTATTGAGAGTTTTGCAAGAAAAGGAAATATATCGGGTGGGCGGGCGCAAATCTATCAAACTTGATGTACGGATTATCGCTGCAACTAATAGGGACTTAGAACAAATGGTTAAAGATGGTAAGTTTCGCCAGGATTTGTTTTACCGCCTTAACGTGATTTCAATCTGGATACCACCTTTGAGAGAAAGAAAAGCGGATATCCCTCCGCTTATTCAACATTTTTTGCGAAAATATAATAAAAAATATAACAAAAATAAAAAGGTTTCGCCTCAATTAGTTGAAAGATTGTTCCACTGTGAATGGCAAGGTAATATTAGGGAATTGGAAAATACTATTGAAAGAATGGTAGTTTTAAGTCATTTGGACATAATCGATGTTAATTTTTTAACCAAAGGTGATCAAAATCGCTCGTTAAAAGAGCCCACGACTATGAACCTAAAAGATGTCTTAAATGAAACTGAGAAAAATTTAATTTTGCGAGTTTACGGAGAATGTAAAAGTACTCGGAAAGCGGCAAAGTTATTGGGCGTAGATCAATCAACCATTGTAAAAAAGATGAAGAAGTATCTCCAGACTGATCCCAGTTATCTCCAAACTGATGCCTAGTAGAATCAGCGATGATGAAACCGCGCATCGCTGATTTTCATCACTTTAGCCTGTAGTTTACTAGACAAACCTCATAAAGTGATGGAAAAGCGCATCAGACTTATTCAGAAAATTCAGAAAAGATGTTGTATTCTCTCTACTTTGTCCCAATGGTACAATACTTGCATTGTTATGAAGCAGGTTAAATTATTTGTTAAATTATTTATAGTTACTTAGGGGGTGATCTTGTACTTTAATTTTGTACAAGTAACAAAAATAGGGGGGTGCTAAGCAATGGCTAATTGTTTACAATGTAAATCTTTCTTTCCCATTCCGGAAGGTGCTGATGATTTTGAACCTGGGAAGGGTGATTGTGTTCGTCAGGAGCAGGATGCGAAAGGCAAATGGTTTGAATCCAAACCAGTAATGGGGGATACACCCAGCGACAAATGTCCGAAGTTTGCTCAGAAAAAATAGAACAGGAGGTGCAGTAATGGCAACGAGGCATCAACCGATTGAATACAAAGGTAAGGTCATTGAATTTCCTTTTGACAACCCAGTAGAAGAAACTATTCCGGATTCAGAATTACATGAACATTTAGCTAAGCCCACTACTGAGAGGACTAAAAGACTGAAGGCCAGATGTCGTTGGAAGCACTCCGCTGGCGGCGAGTTTGTAGAAGGCGATGTAAAAGCAGGAATTGAACGGATGCGTTTGATTACTGAGGCTTATAAAAAAGACACAGGGAAGCCACATGTTATTCGGAGGGCCAATCTATTATCGAATCTTCTGAATAATTGCACAGTCATAGTCCAAGAAGATGAACTTATTGTTGGTTTTAATGCTGAGAATCCTAACTTTGTTCCATTATATCCGGAGCAGTCCTATATGGCTTGCATGGATTATATCTTAGACCCCAAAATTGCTCCCCAGCCAGTAGAAGAAGCCAAAGAATTGGCCGAGTTTTGGATCGAGCATTCTCTACAAAAGAAATGCGAGACTTATTTTACACAACATGAGCTTGAGGTAATGTACTCTATGAGTACCTTGGAAACACCGGGCTTTGCGACAGGTTTTAACAGTGTTGTTCCTCCCTATGAAACTGTTATAGAAGACGGACTGTTAAAGAGAATTGAAATGGCAGAGCAACACATTGCGGTTGCTAAGGAAGTGTTGGGGTCAGAAAACTGGAATGCTCCAGAAAGATTGAAGCTTCTTCCCCAAATTGATATCTGGCAAGCCATGATTATTGCTTCCAAGGCAGCAATTGCTTGGGCTAGGAGACATGGTCGACTCTGCAGGATTATTGCGGAAAACTTTGAAACTAATCCTAAGCGTAAAGAAGAGCTACTAATGATGGCTGATATTTGCCAGCGGGTTCCGGCTGAACCATGCCAAGGCTTGCGGGATGGCATGCAGGCTAAATGGTTTACTTTCTTGATTTGCCATGCACTCGAACGCTATAGTAGTGGATACGCCCATAAACCAGATAAACTCTTCTGGCCTCTTTACAAGGCTAGCGTAATAGATAAGAGTTTCCAAGCCATGAGTCATGAAGATGCTGTAGAACTCTTTGAATGTGAACGACTAAAAATCTCTGAGAACGCCCCTGGAAAGTCTAGAGGCTATCGTGAAGTTTTCCCTGGCTCAAACGATCTATTTATTTTCACCTTGGGTGGTTTAGAAAGAGACGGTTCTGACGGGTGTAATGACTGTACAGATGCCATTTTAGAAGCTGCTCGGAACATCCGAACGACCGAGCCTTCCATCGTCTTCCGTTGGAACCCCAAAGGTCGGCTCAAAACTAAAAATTTGGTTTTCCAATGTGTCAGAGATGGCTTGGGCTACCCGTCAATTAAACATGACATCATAGGTACTCAACAGATGATGTATTTTGCCCAATTTAGTCAAAACAAAAATGGCGCAACTATCGAAGAAGCGCATGATTGGGCCAATGTGCTTTGTATGTCTCCAGGTCTTGTCGGAAGGAGAAAGACCCAGAAGTCCCGGAGTGAAGGGGGCGGTTCCATCTTCCCAGCGAAGATCATGGAAGTTACCCTTAATAACGGTTATGACTGGAGTTTCACGGGCATGCAATCGGGACTGCAAACCGGTAATGTTGAAGACTTCAAGACGTTTGACGATATATGGGAAGCTTTCCGTAAGCAGTATCGCTGGGGCATGGACCTAATGATCAGGGCTAAGGATGTATCGAGATACTGGGAAACAAAAATTCTCGAGAACCCATTTATTTCCGCGATAGATGACGGCTGTATGGAACTTGGTAGAGAATCTATGGAATTATCTGAGCAACCCAATGGCTGGCATAATCCAATTACTACTATCGTTGCAGCTAACTCAATGATTGCTATTAAAAAGTTAATTTTTGATGATAAAAAATATACATTCGCCGAACTTAAAAAAGCTCTGCATAGTAACTGGGAAGGGTTTGAAGAAATGCGGAAGGACTTTCAGAATGCTCCTAAATGGGGTAATGATGATCCATACGCGGATGAAATTGTTAAGGCTTTCTATGAAGATATTATTTCTGGCGAAATGAGAAAGATCGTCAACTACTCCGGTGGTCCAGTGCTTCCAACTGGCCAGGCCATAGGCTTGTACATGGAGATTGGTTCCCGAACAGGTCCTACCCCTGATGGGAGGTACGGCGGTGAAGCATGTGATGACGGCGGTATCTCGCCTTATATGGGAACCGATAAGAAAGGACCAACCGCGGTACTTCGTTCGGTATCCAAAGTAAATGCGGCAACCCAAAAAGCTAATCTGTTGAATCAGCGTTTGTCAGCTCCCATTATGCGGAGCGATAAGGGCTTTAAGATTTGGCTCGCCTACATGAATACCTGGCATGATTTAAATATTGATCATATCCAATTTAACGTAGTAAGTAATGAGGAAATGAAAGCTGCTCAGCAAGAACCAGAAAAACATGGCGACTTAATAGTTCGTGTTGCCGGTTTCAGTGCTCGCTTTGTTGATTTGTCAACTTACGCTCAAAATACCATTATGGCTCGGCATGAGCAAGACTTCGAGCCTGGGGATTTTGAGTATCTAGGTCTTGAACTTTAAGTAAATTAAATAGCAAAGGGAGTGTCTGGGATGCTAGTACTCCCTTATAAAACCCTAAAGCTCCCTTATTTATAAAACTAATGTTAGGTTAGGAGTGAGTAATGATGGCGGGTAGCTATGATATGGTCGTTGAGCCCGGAACCACTAAGGCCTGTTCAAGTTGCAAATGGGGTAACGCTGACTTCGTTAACCCCTTAAGAGGCAATTGTGTTGGGGCAAAGAACCATATGGGTGGTATTTGGAAAAGACTGATTAAAGATTATTATAATACTACTTGTGGCAAATACGAAGAAGGGGACGTCAATTTTAGAGATCACGTATAAGGCGCTTTAAGGCTAGAAACATGTACTCGTAAGGAGTACATGTTTCTAACTAAGCGCTTTCTTTTACAAGATTTAATTACAGACTGGGGAGGTTATGTACCATGGCTAATGATAAAAAGCTGGCAAGTTTAATAGTCCCAGAAATAGATCCGTATTTTTATATAGACAAAGAACTACGCTTAATTTTAGAGAGAATGGAGAATCTCTCCAGGAAGCATCCAGTAAATATACTGGTTAGTGGTAAACAAGGTTGCGGCAAGTCTTCTTTGGTTAGTCAATTTGGCGCTGTCTACAACCGGCCGACGGCCCATTTTCAAATTGGTATTTTATCCGAACCCGGTCAATTATTTGGAGAACAGACTTTGAAAAATGGGGAAACGAGTTATCGACCCTATCTATTCCCGGAAGCGCTTCAAACTCCGGGTTGCGTTATCCATTTAGAAGAAATTAATCGACCAGAGAACCCGAAGGCTTTGAACATGTTGTATTCGATTTTGGCTGAGGATAGGCAAATCTGGATGGATGAATTAGGTTTAATTAAAGTCGCGGATAATGTCGTCTTTTTTGCGACCATGAATGAGGGCGAGGAGTATATTGGAACTGAAATGCTTGACCCGGCTTTAAGAGATCGATTTTATACAGTGTTAATGGATTATATTCCTCCAGAAGTGGAAGCCGAGGTCATGGCCCAAAAAGCAGGCATTAGTAGGAAAACTGCTTTAGAAATTGTGGAAATCATTAATAAATTACGGGGACATTCTCAGTTTCCCATTGATGTTTCTACCAGAACAAGCTTAATGATCGCCGAATTAGTTGCGTTGGGAACCACAATAAGAGATGCTATAGTATACAGTTTACAAACTACTAAAGAACATTTGGAGTCTATCCTTCTGACCCTTCACCTGGAGAATGGAAATGTAGAAAGTAAAGCATGTGAATATATTCTGTTCAATAGGGAAATTGACTAAGTTCGCTTTGTAGATTAAAGGGGGATGGGGCCCATGACGGTGAAGCCAAAAGATGTAATCACAAAATTCTCTTTTGCAAAAGGGGAAGGAATATCTGACTACTGGCGAACCAATAAATCACCAATCGAGACTAAAGAATTAGCCAATTTATTGCGTTCTACAAGGAGAATCACAACTTATATCGGGTCCAATGTAGGAAATGTTATTTGGAATGGAATGCGTTCTATCTCGGTGGAGACCGATATTGCCTTAGATCCGCAACTTGTATTGGGAAGGTACCCCATACCGAGTGATAAGACTGATATTGCGATTGGTACAGTCATCATCAAGGCGTTAAATCAAGCCGAATGGAGTCAACGAGCCATTGATCAAACATTTGCATTATATGCTAAATCGCAAGCTGATGTAAATTACAAGCTGAAAATGTTTCTGGAAATGGCTGAACAGATTTATATAGATACTATTTCTAACCGTTCTGTATTAGGTCTATATACAGAAAAGCACCGCATATCTTCATTTCATGAAACAAAAAGGTATTTTGTTCAACCTCCTTCCCTTGGAGAGCTATTAAATATTTGGTGGATAATGGGCGCAGACAGAAGTGGGAGCAAATACCAAATGGAATTTACGCGTGAAATTCACAGCGTTCGAGGGTACGATCTAGAACAGTATTACAAGGGACCACTTATGCTGCTTAATTCAATTGTCAGAGAATTAATAGAGGAATGTCCTAAAATCAGAAGTGTAGTGGATCGATGTACTTACCGGGTCGGTCTTTATTCCCGCGTCTGGAGAGAACTTAAGGATATAACAAAGTTCTGGACAGGGGATAGATTTGATCCTCTAATGTCTCAAAAACCAACTGAAAATAATGATATTCTTGAAGGATCAAGTGAGCTGCAAAAAACAATTCAGTCAAAATTAGCTGAAGAAGTTGAATCAAATTTATCAGAAGAAGTTTTTGACCTTACAGAGGATATTAGTCGAATTTTAGGTGAAGATTCGGATGTAGTGCCAATTAAAGTTACTGACAATGTTATACCTTTAATTGAACCTTTAGATAGAGAACTGACTTATAAATTATACATTGCGTTAAGGAGTCATGCGAAAAAAAGAAATATCTTCACTCGGGGACTAAAAAGTGGCAAACTGGATTCCCGGCGCTTATATAGAGCCCCGATTAATGGGAATATTTTTTGCTATAAAAAACAAGAACTTCAAATGAATAGTGAAGTTGTTTTATTGGTAGATGCTACTGGTTCACTGGGAGGACCAAAATGGAAACTCGTGCAGAGAATCTATCGTGCTCTGTTTGAAGCGGTAAATAGTTTTAATAGTAATACTAGGATATTTAGTTATTCGGAAGTTAAAGGCGAATGTACTCTTACTGAACTTACCCCTTCATATGGTATGTTTTACACAGTAATTCCCAGGGGCAAGACTGCTTCGGCTGAGGCAATTATCGCTACTGCTTTAATGTTAAAAAAACATTCCAAGCGTCCTTTTATTATTCATTTAACGGATGGAGCCTCAAACTGGGGGAGTGAGGTTAAGCAAGCAATTGATTATTGTAAACAGAAAAAGATTAGCTTAAAGACCCTCGGCTTTGGCTGCTCCTCAAGTAACATTACTGCTTTAAAAGAGGAATATGACAACCAGGTCGTATTCGTGGACGGTATAAAAGAACTGCCCAAGGAATTTGCCAAGTTATTGGTGACTACAAATTATCTGTAAGTAATCTACAGAGGGGGGAGTTTATGTCTACGCCGGAGTCAAAAATAGAAAAAGAGATAAGAGAACCTTTAATATCTAATATTCAACGCTATTCCCTTCAGGACGGCCCAGGGTTTAGGACAACTATATTTATAAAGGGATGCCCCTTAAGGTGCCCTTGGTGTCATAATCCGGATACACAATCAATCGAACCGGAAATCAGCTATTATTCGCAGAAATGCACGGGTTGCGGAAGATGCGCTGAGCGTTGTCCAACCGGGGCCATATATACTGAGGTTAAGGGTAAAGAGACCTTTCTCAGGAACGATCGAAGCAAGTGTATTGGTTGCGGAAAGTGTGCAGATGCTTGTTTATCGGGAGCAAGAGATATCGTAGGCCGAAAAATCCCGTTAAATGAAATTATTCGCGAAGCAGCTGCAGATGCAATGTTTTTTTTCAAATCCGGTGGGGGCGTGACGATAAGTGGGGGAGATCCCATGTTGTTCCCCGACTATACCTTAGAATTGGCAAAGCTTCTCAAGAAAGAGGGGCTTCATGTGGCGCTTGAGACCTCAGCTTTTGGTCAATGGCAACATCTTGAAGTATTACTAAGATACATTGACCTGTTTTTAATTGATATTAAGACAATGGATGGAGCTAAATGTAAAAACGTGATTAAAGGGGATTTGGAGGTTATCTTAAGCAATTTTATCAAATTAGTGGAAGCCGGAGCCTCTGTACGAGCAAGACTGCCAATGATACCGGGATTTAATAATAGCCCAAGTGATTATGAAGCTTATACCCAGTTCTTAAGCAAATTTGTCGGGAAAATTGATGCCGTAGACCTTTTGCCTTTCCATAGTTACGGTGAGAAGAAATACGAATTACTTGGAAGGCAGGAGAGTTATCAGTTCCAAAATGTTCATTCAATGGAAGGTAAAGAATTAAAGCCTTTCCTAATGATGTTAATTGAAGCAGGTTTTGTAGCCGGACAAAGTCTAACAGTCGGTGGGTTAATAGGCGTAAAATAAATAAGAGCTATTTCTCATGGTTTATCTTTAAAAGGGCGTTTCGTATTATGCTATCTTTAATTTGCTTCTAAATTCACTAACAAAGAAAAGTTGGTATGTCTTATTCCTTTACTAAAAAGGGGTAATTCCAGTGAAATGTATTGGTTGCGGCTATACAGGTCATATGAATGAGTTTTCACGTACAAGTAATCCTGTGTCTTGTTGTTCTGGAACGCACATGCGCCGCTGTCCTAAGTGTAATACACCGTCACCCTGTAATGCGTTAATTGAAGAAATCTATTCCGAAAAAGAAAAGTTTAAACAAGAGCAAGAGCAGGCTAGTGAGTGATTTTTTAGACAATCGATAACGTCCTTAGAGATGACGATCTAATTTTTGTAAAGCAGTAGAAATAGTAAGATCGTGTCAAATATGCAAGACTATTCTCTTAGCGTAGCGATGAATTCAAACATCGTCGATGACCTATATCATCACCACTAGTCTCTAATAATAAAGCACAAAGCTTCAAGAACTCCTATGTCACTGATGATAGATGGCATCGGAGTTTTATTATGATAATTTAAAATATTCTGAATAAGGGGATTGCAGGATTCCTTGTAGTTTGGTACGGATCTTGCATATATGTTTTTTTAGTACGATTAGCTATGTACGGTTATTTACTCTAAGTTGTACTATTTGAGTTTTCAAACTGTCTTTTAATTGATTTTGGTGATGACAGCTGAGTGCCGTCAAAGCGAAGGAGGGGAAGCAAGCCAAAAATTACGGTTAATGTCATTTTAGAAAAATTATCAAGAAAAAAGAATGGAGCTGTTAGAATGAGCGGACAACCTATTTCAGAAGAAAATGAACCAGTATTTTTTCATCCCGATTTGTTTGTTGTACCTACTGACGGTAAGGCACCTTACCTTTTAGGGTATAAATGTGAAGATTGCGGTAAAGTATGGTTCCCCAAATTAGATATATGTCCCGAGTGTTGGACGAACGTAAAGCAAATTAACTTAAGTAGAACTGGAAAATTATGCAGTTATTCTATCATTCATGTAGGTCAAAGAGGGATCAAGTCCCCGTATGCAGTTGGTTATGTGGATTTCCCGGAAAATGTTCGAATCTATGCCCAATTGGCTATTCCACACGAGAAAATTAAATTAGGAATGGATGTGGAAGTAATTGAGGGGGTTGTTCGCCTAGATAAAAGCGGTAACCCAGCCATGAAGAGTTATATGTTCAAAGCAGTAGAGTAGATACCGTTATTATAGAAGGAGGATTAACAGATGAGAGAAGTATATGTTATTGGGGTCGGAATGACTCCTTTTGGTAAGTTTCCTGATCGGCCTTATTATGATTTAGGAAAAGAGGCGGTTGTTAAAGCGGTAAAAGATGCGAATGTCGACAAACGTGAGATTCAAGCGGGTTATGTAGGAAATGTTAAGGCTGGAATGGCCCCCGGCCAAAAAGTATTCAAAACATTAGGTATGACCGGAATGCAAATTGTCAACGTAGAAAATGCCTGTTCCAGTGGACAAACGGCACTTAATTTAGCTTATACTGCGATTGCCAGCGGACAATACGATATGGTTATGGCTGTTGGGTGTGAAAACCTAACGGGTGGTAGGACTAGCGGAGAAGCCCTGGCTCCGGATCAGGATGATATAGAAGGAATTTTGGGCAATGTTATGCCGGCAATTTATGGTATGCGGGCTAAGAAATATATGGAGGTATACGGCGCGACTCCTGAAGATTTGGCGCTTGTTGCGGTGAAAAATCATAAACATAGTTCATTAAATCCATATGCGCAATTCCGGAACTTAGTTACCGTGGAAGAAGTCCTAGCTTCCCGGATGGTAGCTGAGCCGTTTACACTATTGCAATGCTGTCCAATAGCAGACGGGGCAGCAGCAGCGGTTGTTTGTTCAAAGGAGAAGATGCAGCAACTGGGTGCTAAGGGAGTTAAAATTAATGCTTCTATCTTGGTTTCCGGTTTATTTAAGAATCAGTCCAGTGATCTTACTGTTCCGGAAATTACCCAAAGGGCTAGTCGGTTAGCCTATGAAATGTCGGGCATTGGACCGGAAGATATCAATATGGTGGAGTGTCATGATGCTTTTACGATTGCTGAATTTCTCTATTACGAAACGTTAGGCTTCTGTAGAAAAGGTGAAGCTGCCTCATTTATTCGTAGTGGCGCAGCTGAATTAGGCGGTAAACATGTTTTCAGTGTCAGAGGCGGCTTATTGTGCATGGGACATCCTCTAGGCGCTACAGGGGTTGCCCAGACTGTTGAAGCGGTATGGCAATTGCGAGGTCAGGCCGGAGATCGGCAGATTCAAGGAGCAAAGACAGCTATGATCCATATTACTGGAGGCGGGGTAGCTGGAATGGATAACGCAGCCTGTGGTGTACACATTTTTACAGTTTAGGAACTTATCATTAGGCGAAAGGAGAACTTCTTATGGCGATTAAGGATAGGGTTGCCCTAATCACCGGAGCGGGGAGCGGGATCGGTGAGGTGATTGCAAAAACCTTTGCTCAACATGGGGCAGTGGTAGTTGTTAACGACGTTAGTTCTGAACAAGCAAACCGGGTAGCAGAAGAAATTAAGAACAGTGGTAATCGCGCTATAGCAATTTGTTCAGATATCTCCAAGAAACCACAGGTTATGGAGATGTTCAAAGTTGTAAAAGAGACTTTTGGTCGCATTGATATTCTAGTCAATAATGCTGGTATTGATAAAGCCAAGGGAATAGTTGGAATAGCAGAAGAGGACTGGGACCGTATTATTAATGTAAACCTCAAGGGACAATTCTTATGTTGTCAGGCTGCAGCTTCCTCAATGAAGGAGCAAAACTATGGTCGAATAATAAATATCTCCTCACGCGCCTGGTTGGGTGGAGTTGGACAGACATGTTATTCCGCCTCCAAGGGAGGGGTGGTAAGCTTGACGAGAACCTTAGCCTTGGAGTTAGCTAAGAATCAGATCACTGTTAATTGTATTGCTCCGGGGATTATAGAGACTCCACTTTTCAGAACTCTTCCCGAAGAAGCCATTGAGAGATTAATGAAGATGCAGCCAACTGGAAAAATCGGGAAACCGGAGGACATTGCCTTAGGAGCTATGTTTTTCGCAGACGAAGACGCAAGTTACATTACTGGTCAGGTCATCTTTATTTGCGGTGGTAAAAGCATTTACAGCTCACTTTCGGTGTAGTGTGATTGGATAAAAGAGGAGGTGGCAGCATGCATTTTGATAAACGTGTGGCTATGATTACCGGTTCAGGTGGCGGAATCGGTGAAGGAGTGGCCAAAAAACTAAGTGAATTAGGGGTTAGCGTTGTTATTAACGATGTTGACCAGGTAAAAGTAGATCGAGTGGAAAAAGAAATTAACGATAATGGCGGAGAAGCCATGGGCATAGTCGCCGACATAACTAAGCTTGATGAAGTTGAAAACATGTTTAAGGCTATCGTAAATCGGTTTGGAAAAATTGATATATTAGTTAATAACGCTGGGATTGCCAAAGATAGGTCAATTAGGAAAATGACCGTAGAAGATTGGGATTCGGTCATTGCAGTGAATCTCAAGGGACAATTCCTTACCTGCAAAATTGCTTCAGAATACATGCGGGAGCAAAACTTTGGTCGGATCGTTAATATTTCTTCTCGAGCCTGGTTAGGCGGGCCGGGTCAGGCCAACTATTCTGCTTCCAAAGGTGGGGTAGTTAGTTTGACTAGGACATTGGCTTTAGAGCTTGGTAAAAAAGGAATTACGGTTAACTGTATTGCTCCGGGTTTAATTGAAACGCCCTTGTGGGAAACACTCTCTGAAGATATTAAGCAGCGGTTGCTAAAAGCGCAACCTACTGGCAAGATTGGTTCTCCAACGGATATAGCCCATGCAGTGGCGTTCTTTGCTTCGGATGATGCCAACTATGTTACCGGACAGACAATTTTTGTCTGTGGTGGTAAAAGTCTGTTTGCAAATATCGGCTAATGTGATAGGGATTCGAAAGGGGGGACTAGTTCAAATGAGTATACCAGAGGGAAACGTTTTTAATAACATGCGGATTGTGGAACTTGCTGGTGAACTAGGAGGTTATACTGGCAAGCTCTTTGCGGACCTGGGGGCTGAAGTAATTCGTATTGAGTCTATAGAGGGGGATCCTACTCGGTTAGAAAAACCCTTTTATGGTGAAATCGCTGGAATTGAAAATAGTCTTAGGTATCAATATTTAAATACAAATAAAAAAGGGATTGTTCTAGATATTACATCTCCTGAAGGAAAAGAGGTTTTTATTAAGCTAATCAAAACAGCTGATTTGTTGATAGAGAGCTTACCTCCCGGGCAGCTTGAAAGTTTAGGATTGGGCTATGAAACGCTTTCTGTAATCAATCCTAAACTTGTGCATACTGCCATTACCCCCTATGGTCAGTACGGCCCGTATAAGAACTTACCTTTTTCTGATCTTACTTGTGCGGCTATGGGTGGTATGTTATTTCTAGCTGGTACAGAGAACGAGAAGCCAGCTCTGGTTCCTGATAAACAGTCCTTTTTTCAGGCAGATTTGTATGCTGCCTATGGTAGTATGATCGCCTTAATTCACGCCGAAATGACTTTAGAAGGGCAATATATTGATGTGTCCTTACAAGAGAGTGTTGCCACGGCTCAAGAGAACGCAATTCAAACGTATGATCTAGAAGGACGGATTCGACGTGGACTAGGTTTGGTGGAGGCTGGTAATGGAACCTACCAATGTCAGGACGGTTATGTATATATTGTAGCGGCTATGGGAAGTAATGTTCATTTATGGTACCCCTTAGTAGATTGGATGATTGAAGAAAAGATACCGGGGGCTGAAGTTCTACGGGGAGAAGAATGGGGAAAAAGTGAGCACCGTAAAAAACCAGAGTCAATGGAAACCTTTAAAACTATCTTTGAGCAATTCTCAGGTATGTATTCTAAACAAGACCTTTATCAAGAAAGTCAAAAGCGTAAAGTTGTAATTTATCCAGTTAACACGGCCAAAGACGTATTAGAAAATCCTCAACTTAATTATAGAAAGTATTTCAAAGAGAGGTATTCTGAGTCCGTGAAGGGTACAATTACCTATCCAGGTTGTCCTTACGAATTAGAGAAGATACCTTGGGTGTTAAGGAGTGGAGCTCCTGCCTTCGGGCAACACACTAACGAAGTGTTAACAAGCTTGGGTTACTCGACAGAAGATTTGCAATCCTTTGTGAAACGGGGTGTCAGCTATGTCAAGTAAACGACCTTTAGAAGGGATAAGGGTTTGTGATTTTTCTTGGGTTGGCGCTGGTCCGTCCACTACTCGTTTGTTGGCAGAATTCGGAGCAGATGTTATCCGCCTTGAAAGCAAGTCGAGATTAGATCTCCTACGTCTAATTGGGCCGTATAAAGACGGGATAGCAGGCATCGAACGGAGTGGTTATTTTAGTAATCGTAATCCGAATAAACGAAGTATAGATATCAATATGAAAAGTCCTCAAGCTAGGGACCTAGTCGTTAAACTGATTCAAGAAAGCGATATTGTTATTAACAACTTTACCATGGGGGTTATGGAAAAATGGAATCTTGGTTACGAAGATGTAAAAGCGATTAAACCGGATATCATTTATGTGACTATGCCTACCCAGGGTTCAACTGGTCCTCACAAGAACTATATGGGGTTCGGGATAACCATGAATGCCTTGGTCGGTATCCATTATCTAACCGGATATCCGGATAAAATTCCCTTTGGCATGGGAACTAACTATCCCGACCATGTACCGAACCCGGTTCATACGGCTTTTGCTATTGCGGCAGCTCTATTACATCGGAAGACATCAGGCGAGGGTCAGTTCATAGATGTATCTCAAACCGAGGCAGCCTTGGCTGTTTTACCTACCTCAGTCATGAACTACGCAGCCAATGGTAAGGTGCAAGATCGAATGGGCAACCGTAACCTAAATGTAGCTCCTCATGGGGTCTATGCCACTCAAGGGGATAGAAGATGGATTGCTATTGCTGTTTTCAACCAATCGGAATGGGAAGCTTTATTAAATGTAATGGGAAACCCCGAATGGGCCAACAGTGAAAAGTTTTCTTCCATGGATAATCGTTTAGATAATCAAGATGAGCTTGACCAGATGATTGAAGAGTGGACTTTAAAACACAAGGCTTATCAACTAATGGATCAACTAGCTCAGGCTGGGGTTAGAGCCGGAGTTTTGCAGAATTCTAAGGATTTGCTGGAAGATCCAAACCTAAATGAGAGAGGTTTTTGGGCTTACCTAAATCATAAGGAAATGCGCAGGCATGTATATAATGTTTCACCAGCTCACCTGTCCAAGACTCCCGTTGAATTATATTCACCTGCGCCCTTATTGGGGGAGCATACGGATGAGGTATTGAAGGAAGTCTTGGGGTTAAGCGAGGCGGAAATTTCGAAGCTAAGAGAAGAAAATGTCATTGGCTAATAGCCTATGGGGGGAGGAAAACTAAATGGATTTTAGAATACCGGATGAGTATCTAGAACTAAAAAAGATGGTGCGAAAATTTACTGAAAAAGAGTTGTTTCCTTTAGAAAAAGATGTAATTGAGCGTGAGTCAGCAAGGGGCATAACTGATGCACCATCCATATCACCGGAAGTAGAACAATATTTAATGAAGAGAACTGAGGAATTAGGCTTATGGGGAATTGAGGTTCCCGAAGAATTTGGCGGACAAGAACTGGGCGCCTTGGCCAAGGTTATTGTTGTAGAAGAAATGAACCGATCAATTGTACAATTTACTTTGCCACCAGATGCACCAAACCTTAATTATTTAAAGGAGTGCTGCACTAAGGAACAATACGATAAATACTTGATACCCTATTCCACTGGAGAAAAGCGTTCTGCCCTGGCTATGACGGAACCCAATGCCGGGTCTGACGCCGCGGCTATCGAAACAAGGGCTGATTTTATAGATGGCAAGTGGGTAATAAATGGAACCAAGGCATTTATCAGTTTTGCTCCCAAAGTAGATTTCTTTATCTTGATCGCAGTATCAGATAGAGTGAAACGCAAAAAGGGCGGATTTACAGCGTTTTTGTTGGATAAAGGAACTCCGGGCTTGCAGATTGTCCGCAATGTGAATACTATAGGCGATATGTTAACCTACGAACTCGTTCTTGAAGATGTTAAATTAGATCCAAGCCAAGTCTTAGGTGAGGTGGGGAATGCTTTTATTCCGTTACAAAACCGTTTTGGAGTACGGAGAATGGAGCTGGCCGCCCGGTGTTGTGGTTATGCCGACCGTCTCATTCAGCTGATGATTGAGCAAGCAAACATCAGAACAACCTTTGGTAAACCTTTGGCAGATCGGCAGGCAGTTCAATGGTGGATCTCAAATTCAACGATGGAGTTGCACGCTGCCCGTCTAATGGTGTACCATGCTGCCTGGAAAGTTGATCAGGGTCATAAGGATATGCGTAAAGAAGCGGCAATGTTGAAGGTATATTGTACTGAAATGCTTTCCAAAATTGCTGACCGCGCTATTCAGGTCCACGGTGGTCTGGGGGTTTCTAAAGAAATGCCAATCGAGTATATTTATCGCTTAGTGCGCGATTTCCGGATTATTGAGGGTCCTTCGGAAATCCATAGGTGGTTACTTGCCAGGGAAATCCTCAAAGATGGCAAACCCTACGATGCATTTAGATAGTTCATTGGTTAAAAAGAAAGGGGTATGAACAAAATGGGCGTACTTTTTAACAAAGAAGGTCATGTAGCTTATATTACATTAAACAGGCCAGAACAATTGAATGCTTTAGACCCAGAATCATGGAAGGACCTTCATGAAATTCTTAGAATGGCCAAAGCTGATTCAGAAATTCGCGTTCTGGTTTTGACAGGTGCTGGTGAAAAGTCGTTCTGCACAGGGTCGGATCTGAAAAAGAGCATGCCACCGCAAACCAGCTTTGCTTCAACCTATTTTGACGAGGATAATTTGTTAGCACCAATGGAAATGTGGAAGCCGATAATATGCGCGATTAATGGCTATGCTATCGGTGGGGGGCTGGAGATGGCTTTGGCTTGTGATATTCGTATTGCTTCGGAAAAGGCCTCTTTCGGATTATCAGAGGTTAAGGTGGGTAGCTTGCCAGGATTGGGAGGTACTCAGCGCTTGATTAGGGCTATTCCGAAGGCAATGGCTATGAGGATGCTGCTAACGGGGGATAGAATTGATGCCAATGAGGCTCACCGTATCGGTTTAATCAGCGATGTCGTTCCCGCAGATAAGTTAATGGAGACTGCAAAAGCCATGGCTGAAAAGATCGCCTCTAATGCTCCTTTATCTGTTAAAGCTGCAAAACAAGCTGTAGTAATCGGCGGAGATCTACCAGTCAAACAAGGTTCCCAACTGGAAGGATTACTTTGGGGGATATTGCGTGATTCCGAAGATAGGATTGAAGGACGTGTAGCCTTTGCTGAAAAGAGACCTCCTAAATATAAGGGTAAATAATAGTTGCAATAAACTCTAATTCGCGATGTTTACCAAATAGATAAGAAGAGGGCTCCTCGATAAGGGAGAGATTAATTGAAGCTGAGATAATGAAGGGCATGAAAAAGTCCGAATTTTGGAATAATAAGCCATGCCCCTTCTTGTTCTAAGATTTTTTGCAGAGTGGAATTTTTATGTGAGGGAGGTTTTACAAAATGACTGATGTAATTCGGATTGAAGTCCCACTAAACCGAGAGAAGGTCAGTTTTCTTAAAGCTGGTGACAACGTTCTCCTCAATGGTACAGTGTATACTGGGTCGGATGTAGCTCAGGAAAAAATTGTAGAAACGTTATTGCGTGGTGAACGACTGGACTTCGATTTGTGTGATCAGCTAATTTATTTTGTAGTCCCCTCCCCAACAAAACCTACGCAGGTTATTGGTTCTGCTGGTCCAAAAGCTAATGGCTGGATAGATAAGTATTCGTTAAAGTTACTTGATTTGGGGCTTACCGGATTTATTGGCAAGGGATTATGTTCACAAGGAATAGTTGACGGACTTAAGAAACATGGTGCAGTATTCTTTGGGGCGATTGGTGGAGTAGGGGCCTTAATCGCTAAGCAAATCGTTTCCGCTGAAGTCATTGCCTACCCCGAATTAGGACACGATGCTATCCAGCGTTTTGAAATAAAAGATTTTCCAGTTGTCGTTATCGTAGATAGTCAGGGAAATAATTTTTACGAGAGCGCTAAAGCTCAGTACAGAAGGATTTAGTGGTATTATGTGCAAGGCCTTATGCAGTTCCCAAACAATGAATTCCACGCTCTGATAATTTGCTTTGTAGAAACAACGACCACCGATTCAATCATTACCGAGAAAGAATCGATGGTCTTTTTAATCCTAGATTCATACACTTTGGGGGGGGGAGCAACTTGATTAATCAAGAACAACAGTTAGTAAATGATAATCAGGAAGAGGATATATTAAATATTCTTATAAAAGTAGCACCAATCTTACAGAAAGCGTTACCTTTCGATTGCATGATTGGAATTACGGATAGAGAGAAATTTATTGGTAATATCCAAGGCACAAAAATAAAAATCGATAATTTAATTGGTGTGATACTTCCTGAAGGGGATGCTATTTATGAAGCATTGCGTACAGATAAGGTTTGTACAGTAGTTGTACCGAAAGAGGCTTTTGGTTTTGCGTTCAAGTCCACAGGCGTTCCAATTAAAAATCTTAATGGTAAAATAATTGGGGGTTTTGGTTTAGCTTTTAGTTTAGAAAGTCAGAATATTTTAATTGATACTGTTCAAACTTTGTCTGCGGCATCTCAAGAAATCTCAGCAACTACTCAAGAGATGTCAGGGACTGCTATGAAGCTATCAGAAGATTTAAAAGGACTAAAGTCTTCAGGTGAAAATGTATTGGAACAAATTAACAGAACGGATTCTATTTTGAAATTTATTAATAACATTTCAGCTAATTCAAATTTGTTAGGATTAAACGCGGCTATTGAAGCTGCCAGAGCAGGGGAGCACGGACGAGGTTTTGCAGTAGTAGCTGATGAAATCCGTAAAATGGCGATTAATAGTGCTACCTCAATCAAAGACATAAAAGAAATTATTAATTTAATTAAAGCCGAATCAGACCGTATGATCAGTCGAGTAATTGAAGCTTCGGAATTAGGTGAAAGGCAAGCTGCAGCTTCAGAACAGATATCAGCCTCAATTAATGAACTCGCTATATCAGCTGAAAATATTAACAAGGTTGCAACGATATTATAATAAGAAGGTGTACCTTATACCAAAAAAACTCAAAAGGAGTTTTTCAAAATGCAATTACTTTCACCAATCAAAATCGGAAACCTAGAAATACGAAATAGGGTTGTAATGCCATCGATGACCAACAATTATACCAAGGATGGTTATGTAACAGAACAAATGCTTGACTACTACGAGGCCCGTGCCCGCGGAGGAGTAGGAATGATTTGTGTAGAGGATGGGATCGTCGATTTTCCCGTTGGCAACAACGCCAAAAACCCAGTCAGCATTGATAACGATAAATACATTCCTATGCTAACGAAATTGAGCACAGTCATTAAAAAGCATGGTGCACGCGCAGCAATCCAAATCTCCCATGCAGGCAGAAGGGCAGGTCGAGTATCCCATGAAAATGGCTGTCTGGAGGTTACGCGAGGGATGATGCCTGTAGCACCCTCGATAGTTGGCCATCCTTCTCCAGGACACGTTGTACCGCAAGAACTGCGTATTGAAGAGATTGATGGGATAGTAGAAAAATTCGGCCAAGCAACACGAAGAGCTGTAGAGGCCGGATTTGAAGTTGTAGGTTTGCATTGTGCTCATATGTATCTTTGTGGTGAGTTTCTATCCCCCTGGGCTAACAAACGTACAGACAAATATGGTGGAAGCCTAGAAAACAGGTTAAGATTTGTCTTGGAAATTATCGAAAGGATGAAAAAGGAACTTGGCAATGTCCCCTTGATATGTAGGATGAATGGTCAGGAACCGAAAGGCGGCAATACATTACTGGAAATACGTGAAATAGCACGGCGCTTACAATTAGCCGGAGTGGAAGCCATCAGCGTATCGACAGGTTTTGGTGCTGTACTGAATGAACGAGATTTTATATCTGCTGAGGCTCCTATCGGTACTCCAGAAGGCTGCATAGTTCACCTCGCTGAAAATATTAAAATTGGGGTAACCATACCAGTTATGGTAGGCAACATGATTCGTAACCCTGAATTTGTCGAAAGTGTTCTATTGGAAAATCGAGCAGATATGATCACCTTGGGTCGCCCGTTGATTACGGATCCGGACTGGGTAAATAAGGTCAGTGCAGGAAGATACCGCGATATTCGTCCATGTGTGTCCTGTTGTCAAGGTTGCCTTGGATATATGACAAAAGACTTACCCGTTACTTGTATTATGAACCCTGTAACTGGAAAAGAGGGGGATTTATCAATGCAGCCCGTTCCAGCGAAACGGGAAAAGAGAGTATTGGTAATAGGCGGAGGACCTGGGGGGTTAGAAACGGCTATTACCGCAGCAAGCAGGGGGCATAAAGTTACAATTTGGGAAAAAGCACACCAGCTAGGCGGAACAGTTTTACTTGCCGAACTACCTCCGCGTAAAGATGAACTTAAAAAGATACGAGATTATTTTAAACACACTGTCAGCCAGTTGAAAATCGAAGTCGAATTGGGTAAAGAAGCAAATAAAGAACTGATAAAAGATTTTAAGCCGGACGCAGTAGTCTTGGCAATTGGAGGCAAGAGTATCATACCGCTTATTAAGGGGATTGAACTAAACAATGTATTTTTAGCCAATGATGTCTTGAAAAATAACATGATTCTTGGTGAGAAAGTAGTTATTATTGGTGGTGGACAGGTTGGAGTGGAATTAGCTGAATTATTAGGTGAAAAGGGCGTTTCTGTGACGGTTGTTGAAGCATTACCCAATGTAGCAGAAGATATGTTCTCTGGAGTAAAAATACCTTTAATGTTTAAACTGGAAGATTATAAAGTTAGGCTCTTAACCAAGACCTTGGCAAAAGAGATTAAAGCTAATGGAGTGTTAATAGAAAGAAATGGTGCAGAGGAATTTATCGAGGCTGATTCTATGGTCATTGCCGTGGGGTTGGCAGCCCAAAATAGCTTCGAGGCTGAATTAAAGGAATTTGTACCGGAAGTGTATGCCGTAGGCGATTGCATCAAACCTGGAAACATATTGGGTGCTATACATGGAGGTTATAAGGTGGGACTAATTATTTAGTTTGGGACTCAATTTTTTGAACCGCTCCGAAGGCTTGCTCTCTAACATTGATTGATTCTCCGTAATCCTTGACAACTCTTAATAATTCCTGGACAGCTGAGACAGCACCAATTTCCCCAAGTGCTTGGGCAGCCTTTTCCTTCACCCCGACAGCTGGATCCCGCAGCAATTGGATTAACGAAAAAACAGCTTCTTTATCTCCTATATGTCCCAAGGCTTCACATGATCTGGCTCGGATTAAGCTGTCGTTGTCACCCAAACATTTTATGAGAAAATCAAAGGCAATGGGAAAGTTGGCGAATACCTTTAGTAAGTATATGTCGACCCGTCTGCTAACCTTCTTATAAATACCGCTCAATACTTCAAACGCCTGTTCCTGGGATAATTCATGCATAGTCCAATCAATCAGTCGAATCAAAACTTCCTGATTTTGACCAAGCAAAATTCTTTCGGCTAATTCAAAATCACTAATTGAAATAGCCCTTTTCAACTGTTCCCCAAGTTTAGGGAGTAAATAACCAGCAATGGTTTGAGCGCTTTTTTCACTCAGAGTCATTTTCCCGGCCTTGTTCTTTTTAAGGTAATGTAGTGAAATAAGTCCATCTATGACGCACGTAGATAGCTTACCCAGCTTGTCGCCACCTGAGGCCCCAATTAAAGAGTATTCATCCAACTCGCCTTCATGAGTATGAATAATTTCAAGCAGAGTAACTAAATCCGAAACTACCAAAGGCATCCCTAGGTCCAAAATCACCTGTTCCAATATTAAACGTTCCTTATATAAAGGTTCTTCAGCTAAGGCAGTTTGGAATTGGTGGAGAAAACTTAGTTGTTCTAATCCAAATTCTCCCAATTCTGAGTTTTGCTGGCATTGCAAAAGACTTGTCTTAGCATTAGCAATAAAAACTCTTAGTTTTTTTAGTCTAAGTACGAGTAAATCCAGATATTCTAAAGGAAATCCGGTCCTTTCTGCTATATTGGGCAGGGATTCGTCACTGATCCAAAGGCGGAATATTCGGCGCCAGGGTTCCTGAGGATCCGCAATTTGTGGACGGTTGAGGATTTTTTGTGCTGGCAAAAGTAATTTTCTGACTAAATCTCCGACAACAGCGGCAGGATTTGCAAACTGGATTTTTAATTTCCATTCAATAATCTCGGCAAAAGTGGAATTAGTAAGTAAGTCTGCATTATTGCAAAAACAAAAGACCAGCTCTGGAATGATGGTTTCCTTGATGTATTTAAGAGCAAGAGGACTTCTAGGTCCGCCCGACTCCTCTAATAATACGCCCGTTAGGCTTTCTGTTAGGATTGATAAATCATTCTTGGGCCAGGCCCTATTAATTAATTCCACCACTACTCATCACCTTCGTTTTGACAATGTATTGCTTCTTGTTTAGCCCTAGCTTCCATTCCCATTTGCCACCCTATTTCTAAAGCTTTGATGTTTAGTTCTGCTGTACCATTAGGCGCCCGTTCTAGGACAGCCTGCAGAACATTTTCCCATGGGATATTAGCACTTAAAGAAGCCACAACTCCTAGAGCTATGACATTAGCGCTTTGTTCGGAACCAAATTGAGTGCGGGAAGTCTTGGTAATAGGCAACGAATAAAAATTAATACTACGTGGCTTAAATTCTGTAATCTGGGAATTATCCACAATCAAGATGGCATCTTCATTAAGATTTAAGCCATACTTTTTATAGGCTTCTAGGCTGAGAGTTAAAACAAAGTCAGGTTTTTCGACTTTAGGGTAATAAATTACTTCGTTGCTGATGATAACTTCAGCCCGACTTGCACCTCCCCTAGCCTCGGGACCGTAGCTTTGGCTCTGAGCAACATTTTGGTCGGCATTAATTCCCGCCTCTGCCAACATTATCGCAGCTAAAATTAAACCTTGTCCGCCCGTTCCGGTTAACAGAAATTCTTGCTTAGCCATCGAGACTTATCTCCCTTAATTTCTGTCTTAGTTTCTCGTATTCTCGCGTATACTCCGGGGCCTGTGACTTAAAAATCTCGCCAATCTGGAAATCTTCCTCGCGGGGAGCTCGTTGCCCTGCTTTGAAGGCGTGCTCTTTTTGCCATAGCAGCATATCTGCTGGGGTTTTAAACTTATTCCGACGTCCATAGGAAACAGGACACTGGGAGATAGCTTCCACTAGCGAGAAACCTGGATTGTTATATGCATCCATAACTAGTTCCGTGAGGAGTTGATTATGGTAAGCCGTAGCTCTAGCCCCATAAGTAGCACCCGCTGCTTTGACCAACTCCAGAATTTGAAAGGGTCTCTCTAGGTTGCCAAAAGGAGAGGTCGTTCCCCGTTTGTCATGAGGGGTTAATGGAGAAGTCTGCCCACCCGTCATACCGTAAATGCTATTATTGATTATTATGGCAGTTAGATCGATATTGCGCCTAGAGGCATGAATTAAATGATTGCCACCAATGGCAGATGAATCTCCATCTCCCATGATAACGAAGACATCTAACTCTGGGCGAGCAGCTTTGATTCCAGTGGCGAATGGAAGCGCTCTCCCATGGGTTGTATGGATTGTGTTAAAGTCTAAGTAGCCAGGCAGGCGAGAGGAACAGCCGATTCCAGAAACAAAGATCACTTTATTTTGGTCAAGCTGCAACGTTTTAATGGCCCGGGCAATCGCTGCCATGACGGTTCCTATACCACAACCTGGACACCAGATATGAGGTAAAGTCTCAGCTCGGAAATATTGAGCAATATCACTAAACATAATGCACAACCTCCCGAATTTTGCCCAAAATTTCTTGGGGAGTGATGAGCTCCCCATCCAAGCGGTTGAGGCGTTCAACAGATTTATAGCCAAAGATTCTTTCGATTTCACCGACTAATTGACCGCAGTTCATCTCCGCGACCAAATATTTACGGTTAGCATATTTCTCCAGTTGTTTTTGCGGAAAAGGCCAAATCGTAATAGGGCGAAAGAGTCCAACCCTTAGACCAGCGCCGCGGGCAATATGAACAGCTTCCAAGGCTGAACGGGATGTACAGCCGTAGGCTACCACGATCAGTTCCGCATCGTCAAGCTGTACCTCTTCAACCAATTGGATCCGATCTAAATAAGGATTTAGCTTCTGGGTTAAACGCCGCATAAAATTTTTGGTCACTTCCGGGTTCCCTGTAGGCAAGCCCTTTTCATTATGGGTTAGCCCTGTTACATGATAGCGGTAACCGTCGCCAAAGTTCGCCATGGCCGGGATCATGCTTTCATTGTTTTCATATGGGATATATTCACCAGGCGGTACAGCTGGCCTTTTCCTATCAATTATTGTTAGTTTTGGAGGTATGATAACCTTTTCACGCAAATGTCCAATTACTTCATCCATCAGCAAAATTACGGGAATCCGAAACTCCTCGGCAAAATTAAAGGCTATTACCGCAAGTTCGTAACACTCCTGCACTGAGGATGGCGTTAAGACGATGATTGGATGGTCGCCATGAGTACCCCACTTTGCTTGCATAACGTCAGCTTGGGCGGGGGAGGTAGGCAATCCTGTGCTTGGTCCTCCTCTTTGAACATTAACCACGACACACGGAATTTCTGTCGCAATGGCATACCCCAGATTCTCCTGTTTGAGTGAAAACCCCGGCCCGCTTGTAGCCGTCAGTGCTTTAAGGCCTGTCAAGGAGGCCCCGATTATCGCTGCCATGCTTGCAATTTCGTCTTCCATTTGGATAAAGGTACCACCGATCAAGGGCAATCTCTCAGCCATTATTTCGGCTATTTCTGTAGAAGGAGTGATCGGATATCCTGCGTAAAAAAGAACCCCTGCCGCCAAGGCTCCTTCAGCTACCGCTTCATTTCCTTGCATTAATCGAGCCCTATTCATCTTTAATCACCTCAATATTTATGGCAAAGTCTGGGCAAAGCCGTTCACAAATCTTACAGGCTATGCACTGGTCTGGCTTAAAAATCACAACCCTCCCAAATTCGTCGCTTTCCAGCACTTTTTTAGGACAAAATGCTATACATATTCCGCACTTCTTACACCAATCTTGACTGATTAAAATAGTAGCAGTCTGTATCACTAGTACCAAAACCGAAACATCTCCTTATGCTTTTCGGGAACTAATCTGAAATTAAATACTCTGAGCATTGTCACCTTTCTTGCTTAACACTTTTTTGACTAGATCACTCACTTCCCAGGGCAGTGATGCTACATAGGCTCCTGCTGCCTTTAAGGCGAAGACTTTGCTGTCATAGGTACCTTTGCCGCGTTCAATGATGGCGCCGGCATGGCCCATTCTCTTACCAAGAGGAGCGCTTTTGCCTGCTAAAAAGGCTATTACCGGTTTACTCATATTTTTAATAAAAAAAGATGCTTCTTCTTCGGCATCACCGCCGATTTCCCCTACCAAGACAACCGCTTTTGTTTCCAAATCTGCTTCGAATTGAGCCAACAGATCAATAAAGGATAAACCGACGACTCGATCTCCCCCTAACCCAATAACCGTTGACTGGCCAATCCCAGCATTGGTTAACTGGAGGACAATTTCATAACTTAGAGTTCCACTCCGTGAAATGACTCCTACTGAACCGGGGATAAAAATACTGTTAGGCATGATTCCTATCTTTGATTTGCTTGGCGAAATCAGGCCAAATGTGTTTGGCCCAATGACTTGCACTTGTTTCATTTCCGCAAAGGCCATAATTTCCATGGCATCATGTAAAGGCACATGTTCAGTAATAATCACAAGAGTTTTGATTCCGCCGTCAATGGCCTCGAAAGCGCAATCTTTTACTAGTTTTGCTGGTACAAAAATCACGGAAGCCTCGGCCTTTTCAACTAACATTGCTTCTTCCACAGTGTCATAAATGGGCACACCATGTACTATTTGTCCTCCCTTGTTAGGGGAAATTCCACCTATAATTTTGCTGCCACTAGCTAGCATTTGAAAAGTATGAAACTGTCCCTGTTTTCCAGTGATTCCTTGTACTAAAATTCTCGTTGTTTCATTAATAATAATAGCCATGCTTCCTACGCTCCCTTCGCTTTAACAAAGGTGATAGCTTTTGCAACTGCTTCATCAAATTTTCGATAAGATTCAATACCATATTCGCTTAAGAGAGCTATTCCAGCTTCTTCGTTTGTGCCCACCAGGCGGATTACAACCGGAACTTGAATATCCATGGTTTCTTTGACTTGAATAATTGCTCTGGCTACATCATCGCAACGGGTAATTCCTCCGAAAATATTAATCAGAATGGCTTTAGGTCGGGTAGAAAGTAAAATTTCCAAAGCCTTTGCTGTCGCTTCCATACTGGCGCCACCGCCCGCATCCATGAAATTACGGGAACTTGAACCAAATTCGTTAATTAAGTCAAGGGTAGCCATGGTTATACCTGCTCCATTAGCCATCACCCCAATCTCCCCATCCAGTTCGACATAGGAAATCCCCAGCTCAGCAGCTCTTCGCTCCACGGCGGTTTTTTCTTCAACTAGGGGGACATCCTTACCAAATCGAAAGGCAGCTTCAAAGTCAATAGTCATTTTGCCATCAACGGCAAAGGTCTGAGAATCTGCAACGGCTAAAGGGTTAATCTCGATCAGTTCTGCATCGTACTTCCGAAAAATGTGATAAAGTTTTAACATAATATCAGCGACATCCTTAGCAATCTGGCCATTCAAGCCAAGCTGTCTTGTAACCTCTCTGGCAGCATAAGGTTGTAACCCGATGTTAATATCGATTAACCGTTTAACCAATAACTCCTCTGCTACTTGTTCAATTTCTACCCCCCCAGCAGCAGAGGCAATCAATAACGGCTTCCGGCGTGCCCCGTCATAAGTAATCGCCAAATATAGTTCTTTTTCTATGATTAACTTTTGCTCGACGAGGATTAAATCAACTTTAAGTCCCTTAATCTCAGTCGATAAGAGTTTCCGCGCCTTTTCAGTAGCCTCTTGAGGGTTTGACGCAATCTTTATTCCACCGGCCTTGCCTCGCCCCCCAGAAAGGACTTGGGACTTAATAACGACAGGACCGATTTGGGCGACAAAATCCGTTACCTCTTCGGCACTCGTAAACACTTGACCTATTGGAACTGAGATCCCGTTATTCCTGAAAATTTCTTTGGCCATGTACTCATACAGGTTCACCTTGAGGGCTCCTTTCAGCTAACCTTGTAACCTTAGTGGGAGACGTTGCTCTGGTTTTTGTTCTGCTTAATTAATATTATAAATATTCTAAATATTTGTTTCTTTACATGAAACGTTTCGATATCATCAGAACAAATACCTTCTCAAAATGGATATTATTTTCTCAACTTTCGTAGAACGAAATAATTAAACTTCAACTACAACAATGATTATGGCTCAACCCTGCTATATCAGGGTTTATCTTACTAAACTGGAGCTGCGAAAGTTGGATTACTTATAATTAGTTTAGAAATCAGATGCCAACAAACATATATACAAGGATATTTCACCCAATACAATACGGGAATAAGCTAATAGCGTTGAAGTTATTGATTAGTTGAGAAACTTGACAAAGCAACTAAGCATTCAGATAATAGAAATGCCTGATAACCATATCACTAGCTGACAAACGCACATGATGATATAGGTTCTGTCAAGGGCAAAACGTTTGTAACGAGGGTGGTTATTTGTAATGCTAGGTGAAAATATCAGGAAATTTCGTTCGGATAAAAAAATGAGTCTTAAGACTTTGTCTTCGATCACGGGACTCTCCTCAAGCTTCTTAAGCCAAGTTGAGAGAGGTATTGCGGATCCGTCCATTAACTCTTTGCGCAATGTGGCGGATGCTCTTGAAGTTCCTATATTTGCCCTTCTCACGTTAGAAAATGAATCAGACGTTGTCGTACGCAAGAATGAGCGAAAAACTCTACGTTTACCAAATTCGCAAATGAGCTATGAATTATTGACACCTGATTTAAATCGAAGTATGGAGGTGTTTATTAGTCGGATAGCTCCGAGTGGGTCAAGTTCAACTGAAGTGCATAAAGGCGAAGAGTGTACTGTAGTATTAGAAGGCATTTTAGAAATTACAATTGCCAGTAAAGTATATACCCTGCAAGAAGGGGACAGCATTTATTGCCAAGGAGAGATCCCTCACCGAATGGTTAACATTGGAGATAAGGAGTTAGTTATTTTATCTTGTATTACGCCACCCCAGTTTTAAACTCTAGATTCATTAACTTATACTTAATTAATTTTAAATATGGACAGTATTGATTAAGTTTGATATAATCAGCTAAACAAATTAAGTTTGTTGGTGTAAGAGTTTTTTCTTCAACAACAGTTTTGAGCAAAGAAGCTCACAGAAAGCATTTGGCTTCTGTGAGCTTCTTTTTTGTAAAAAGGTTTAAATTAAAACATTGTTTGGGGGTGAAAACTATGGCAGAGTTATTACTCAATCATGCCACAATAGTTACAATGAATCCACATAGGGAAATAATCCCTGACGGTTCAATTCGGATTTCAGGTGATCGAATTGCTGAAATTGGGCCCAGCAGTAGCATATGCTCGTCAAATAAGGGCGAAACTATGGACCTGGATTTAAAGGGTAAAGTTATTTTCCCGGGATTAATCAATACTCACAACCATATGTTTCAAACGTTGACCAAAGGCTTGGGTGACGATCGAGTCCTGGCTAGCTGGCTCAAAGATATGACTTTTCCAGCAGCCGCCTATCTTGATGAGGAGTCCGTATACTGGGCAGCTCTATGTTCCTGTCTGGAAGGATTGCACAGTGGGACGACAACAATACTCGATTATATGTATCCTCATCCAAAACCGGGTCTATGTGATCCCATCATTAAGGCGTTTCTCGACACTGGAGTGCGGTGCTTGTTTGGCCGGGGGATGATGAATACCGGCGAACAATTTGGCTCTGATCCGCGGATTCTGGAAACTGAGGACTCTGCTTTAGAAGACGCTGAAAGGCTCTTACAGAAGTATGGCGCTAGCAGCGGAAGAGTTAATATTTGGCTAGCTCCAGCAGCTATGTGGTCAAATACCAAGTCCATGCTTCAAGGCCTAGCAGATTTGCAGCGGCGGTATGGAGCCAGGTTGACAGTTCATATATCTGAGACACCGTTTGACCGACAAGCCACTGAGACTTTGCATGGACGTAATGAACTACAGGTCTTAGCTGATCTAGGCTTGCTAAATAACAAACTATTAATGGTTCACTCCGTATGGCTTACAGATCAGGATATTGAGCGGGCGGTTTTTGCTGGAGCTGCTATTTCCCATAATCCGATCAGCAATATGTACCTATCCTCAGGAGTTGCTCCAATCCCAAAGGCTCGAAGCAGAGGAATCCCTGTCGGATTAGCAACGGATGGGCCTGCTAGTAACAATGCTCAAGACATGATAGAAGTCTTAAAGATTACAGCTCTTTTGCACAAGGTGCATCATTTGGACCCTCTGGCAATAACCGCTGGGCAGGTTTTAGAGATGGCAACCATCGAAGGAGCTCGGGCGATTGGAATGGAGCAAGAAATTGGATCCTTGGAAGTGGGAAAAAAAGCTGATTTGTTCGTATTTAATCCTGATTTATCCCTAAAAGCGGTGCCAATGCACAACCCAGTATCTACCCTCGTATATGCTTCTTCTTCCCAAAATGTTGAGATGGTCATTGTCGATGGCAAAATAGTCATGGATCATAGTAAATCCACGCTGATCACTGAAAAGACCGCCATTGATACTACACGTAGGGTTGCGGAGAATTTGCGCCTGCGTGCAGGGATCAAGATTAAAGCGGCTTGGTAGTGAATAAAGGAGACCACCCCCACTTATAGAAGTGGGGGTCTTGAAAACTGGATAACTAGCACAAAAGAGGGGAGGACGTTTATGAAGTTAAGTAATGTTTTAATACCTCTTGTAGCCATTATAATTGCGCTCGTGATCGGAGCCTTCATTATTATTGCCATGGGATTAAACCCGGTACTTGCTTATGGAAGTTTGCTTAAAGGGGCTTTCGGCAGTGTTTATGGCATCACTTCGACTCTTTCCAAAGCGACTCCGCTCATTTTCACGGGTCTTAGTTTTGCTTTGGCCAAGAAATCCGGTCTGCTGAATATTGGAGCTGAGGGGCAAATTTACTTAGGGGGTCTTTGTAGCGTGTTGGTGGGCGTCTATATCCAAGGGGTGCCAATGATCATTCATATCCCCCTTGCGATTTTTGCGGGATTTGTCGGGGGAGGTTTATGGGGTCTTCTAGCAGGATGGTTAAAAGTCCAGTTTGGTTCCAGCGAGATTATTACAACTGTAATGCTCAACTATACAGCGATGTTCTTGGTTGCCTATATGGTCAACGGTCCTATTATGGATGGAACATTGCCTCAGAGTAAGATGCTCCTGCCCTCAGCAACCTTCCCCAACATGATCCAGGGTACTCAACTCCATTTAGGTTTTGCCTTATCTATTTTTGTAGCTATAATTTGCTATTTTTTTCTCTGGCACACTCGCAAAGGATATGAAGCCCGCGTGGTGGGTCTCAATCCTGAGGCAGCCACTTATGCAGGAATCAATAGAAAACAAATAACTTATTTAGTCATGTTCCTTGCTGGGGGACTCGGAGGATTAGCGGGGACTAGTGAAATCCTCGGTATCCAACATCGCTTATACCAATCCTTTTCCCCGGGTTATGGTTATGACGGGATTGCCGTGGCTCTGTTAGGCTTGAATAATCCGTTTGGCACGATTTTGGCGGCCATTCTATTTGGAGCTCTACGGGCAGGCGGGGATATGATGCAAATGGTGGCTAAAGTTCCCTTAGCTCTAATTAATGTAATCCAGGCACTGGTTATCATCTTTGTTGCTGCAGAATACTTGTTCCGACGTTTTTCAAGAGCTAATCTGCGGCGGATTAAACGGCAGGAGGGAGCTGTAAAACATGAGTCTGCCTAGCATCATCAATACTTTGGCGAGTTTTCTTAACACAGATATTCAGACGGCTGTGCCGATCATGCTCGCAGCTACAGGAATGATTTTTAGTGAAAAAGCAGGTTTGGTTAATATTGGGATCGAAGGAGTTATGATTCTAGGTGCTTTTACGGGAGTTGCCGCCTCTTTCTTCCTGGGCAGTGCCTGGCTTGGTCTACTCATAGTGATAATTATTGGTGGTCTGCTGGGTTTGCTGTTTGTATTTTTGGTCGAGACTGCACGTTCTGATCAAGTCGTAGTCGGTATGGCTTTTAACTTACTAGGTCTAGGGCTTACGACCATATTTAATCGTGCAATTTTTGGGCTTAACACGGCCCCACCGAAAATCGATAGCTTCCATCCTTGGCATATCCCCGTGCTGGCAGATATTCCTTATGTAGGAGTTGCCTTCTTCCAGCATTCCAGCCTTACCTATCTCGCTTTTGCCGTAATTCCAGTTGTATCCTTCATTGTTTTCAAGACAAATATAGGGCTTAAATTAAGGGCAGTCGGTGAGCATCCCCGAGCAGCCGATACAGTCGGGATTAAGGTCGTAAAGGTCCGTTATATTGCCGGGATGGTCAGCTGTATGTTCGGTGCTGTGGGAGGAGCTTATCTTTCCATGAGCCAATTGAATTTCTTTACCGAAAATATGACTGCTGGACGGGGCTTTATCGCCTTGGCCGCTGTCATCTTTGGAAAATACTCACCTCTGGGAGTCATGGGTGCAGCCTTGTTGTTCGGTGCCGGTAATGCGGCATCTTATATCATCCAAGCCACAGATAGTCATATCCCAGGTAATCTAGTGTTAATGATTCCGTACGTATTAACGATTGCAGCGCTAGCGGGTCTTGTGGGTAAATCGGTTGGGCCAGCCGCAAGCGGCAAGCCTTACATTAAAGAATAGCAAGGTGAGAATATGCTTAAATCTGTAATTAGGGTTGATGCACTGAAAAAACTTACTGGACAAGCAGTTTACGCGGCTGATATCCGCTTGCCCCAAATGTTGACGGTTAAAGTGCTGCGTGCAGGCATTCATCACGGTAGATTATGCGGGATGAATATTTCGGAGGCATTACAAGTTCCTGGAGTAGTACGGATTATTCAGGCACAGGAAATACCCGGAATTGCTGCACGTCCACTAGAACGCCCAATTCTAAGTGCCGACAGGGTCCGTTATCCAGGTGACGGTATAGCGTTAGTTGTGGCAGAAACTGAAGAAGCAGCAGAAATTGCTCTCGCAAAAATTAAGGTTGACTGGGAAGTACTCCCGGCTGTTCTCGATGTAAACTATGCTATGACTAAAGAGGCCCCGACGATCCATGGAGATTCAAATCTTGCTTGCTCTTATGTGATCAAGGAAGGGAACCTTCAAGAAGCGTTTGAGTCCTCTGATTTAATCCTCAAGCGGACGTTTGTAACCTCTCGGGTACAGCCCTCCCCGCTGGAAACCGAAGCAGTCGTGGCCCATCTAGAAACCCCGGACCAGGTCTTAATTTATTGTCCTTGTAAAAGCCCCTTTAACGTACGACGTTTAGTTAGCGAGACTCTAGGTTGGAGCTTTAATCAAGTGCGAATTGTTCAGACGGTGGTGGGGGGGTCGTTTGGAGGGAAAGATTCCGATATTGGTGTGCTGGCTTCTCGGGTCGCTTTAGCTGCCATAGCAACCGGCAGACCTGCCCGCTCGGTTTTTGGACGGGAGGAATCCAGTCTGGAAGGGACTAAAAGACATCCTTACTACCTTACATATTCAATCGGAGTAACAAAGGACGGCCTAATTAAAGGAATGCAAGTTAAGGGTGTCACAGATGCTGGCGCCTACATGTCAAAAACATTTATGGTGCTATGGCGATCAACAGTAGAAGCGGCCGGTCCGTACCGGATCCCGGCTTTAGATACCGAACTTAAAGCAGTCTATACCAATAACCCGGTATCCGATGCAGTGCGGGGGTTTGGTTCCCCACAGGTTAATTTTGCGGTGGAACTTTTAATGGATGAAGTGGCTTCCGAGTTGAACCTCGATCCCTTGGAGTTACGGCGTAGAAATATCTTCAAGGAAGGGGACAAGGCTCCCTTTGGACAGGTTATGGTCGACGTTGGGATTCAGCCGTGTCTAAAGGCTGTTGCTGAAAAGTCGGAATGGGGGGACAAACTACCGGAAGCACCTGCAGGGCACGCGCTTGGGCGGGGATTGGCGTGTTGTTTCCGAGGCTCATCCTTAGGCGCTGGGGGAGAAGGAATTGATGCAGCGGCAGTCAGCATTGTTGTAAATAGGGACGGAAGCATAACTCTTACGACAGGTATCAGTGAAGTCGGACAGGGAAGCCATACTGTCTTTGCTCGGTTAGTGAGAGACGCTTTCGATTTGCCCCTTAGCCTAATAAAAGTCAATGCAGTGGACACCTCAAGCGCCTATGATAGTGGCCCGACTGTTGCGTCCCGGGGTACAGCCATCGGAGGCAACGCTTGTTTAAATGCCATTCAGAACTTGACAGAGGTTTTGCGTGGAGCAGCAGCCTCTAAGCTGGGTATACCTTCCGAAGAAGTACTTTTCTGCGAGGGCAGGGTGGGAAGTAAAGATAAAAGAATGGCTTGGTCAGAATTAATAAATTTATGTTATCAGTCAGGTATTAATTTAAATTGCTTTGGTTGGTATAAGGCTCCGGAACTCAGTTGGGATTTCGAGAACGGTCAGGGGGTACCTTATTATTCTTATACTTATGCGGCGGCCGTAGCAGAAGTGGATGTCAATTTGGTCACTGGTGAAGTCAAGATGGTTAATTATTATGCGGCACATGACGTAGGGAATGCTCTTAATCCTGCTGAAGTGATCGGACAAATCGGCGGTGGAGTTAGTATGGGAATTGGCTATGCTCTAAGCGAGGAAGTGGACAACCCGGGTAGAGGGGTGAATTTTGATCGTTACTTAATTCCTACTGTCTCCGATATCGGTGCCATTCATCCTTGCCTTGTCGAAGTGAAAGACAGGTTGGGGCCGATGGGAGCCAAGGGGATCGGAGAACCTACGACAGAGATAGTAGCCCCAGCGATCGTGAATGCAATTTGTGCCGCCTTAGGAACGCGGATTTATGAACTACCAGCTGGTTTAGAGCAAGTAAGAGCAGCAGTAGGGAGGATGAACACAAATGCAGATTCTTATCAATAATGGCTGGGTGCTTACCCAGGACGCCGAGCGGAAACAGTATCAACGCGGGTACGTATGGATTAAGGACGATCAGATCATGGAAATAGGGAGTTCAGATCGGGCAGAAGAACTTAAAGACAGCGTCGATGAAGTCATTGATGCTGAGAATTGTGCAGTTCTTCCTGGTTTGGTCAATCTCCACACTCACTTGTTTCAAACGTTCCTACGGGGTTTGGGGGATAATAAACCCTTGTGGCAGTGGCTTAAAGAGGACATTTGGCCTGCCGCGGTTTTGATGGAAGAAGAGGATTTTTATCTAGCTGGCCTTATTGGTGTCCTGGAGAATTTGCGCAGTGGTGTTACGCAGGTTGTAGATCAACATTATATTCATCATGTAGCGAATAGCAGTGCAGCTGTTTTAAGGGCTATGCAAGAAGCAGGAATTCGCGGAGCACTTTGTCGAGGGTTTGCCGATCAGGATTACCATCCAGATTTGATGGAAACACCGAAGCAAATAATGACAGCCTTGGATAACTTATTGGCCGGCTGGCATGGTTCAGAAGGCGGACGCCTTCAAATATCCTTGGGTCCGTTAAATCCATGGGGATGTTCCCCTGGTTTATTGGATGAGGTAGGTAGATATTCTGCCGATCATGATATAGACATTCAAATTCATGTAGCTGAAACCCAAAAGGTTGTTGAATCAACTATATCGCGTTACGGCCTGGATAATCTCACATTTCTTCATCAGCACGGTATTATGGGTCCACGTACTCAACTGGTTCATGGTGTGTGGCTCAATGAAGGAGAGGAGGATTTGGTAATTCAGACGGGTGCACACTTGGTACATTGTCCTGTTTCTAACATGTATTTGGCTTCAGGGATGGCACCTGTCCGCCGTTGGTTGGAAAAAGGAATTAATGTAGCTTTAGCAACAGATGGACCAGGAAGTAATAATAGTCAAGACATGATGGAAACCCTTAAATTTGCCGCCTGTCTGCAAAGAATCGCAACAATGGATGCAAGTGCTCTACTTCCCCAGGATGTGTTGGACATGGCGACACGAGCGGGCGCTCAGGCTGCTCACTCTCCGAACACAGGAGTTTTGGCGCCAGGCTATAAAGCGGATATTGTGATGGTTCGACTGGATAGACCTCATATTGCGCCTGTGCACAGCGCCCTGTCGGCACTGACATTTAATGCTAATGGGAACGACGTGGACACGGTTTTGGTCGATGGACGCATCGTGGTAAGGGCTGGACATTCGACACTGATTGACGAAGATGAGCTTCTGTCAAGATGTCAATCTAGAGCTCAATACATTCGTCAAAAGGTTACAGGGTAAATAAAAGGAACATACTAGAACTTTTTATGAAAGGAAGAAAGAGTATGAAAAGCTTAAAAGTGTTAAGACGGATCGCAATGTTTCTCATTGTGACACTTATGGTCGTTGGTTGTGGTACGAATGCCGCTGCGCCAGCAAGCAATAGCAGCGGCGCTAGCGGAGGAAATTCTTCTCAAGCTAAGTTAAAAGTGGCATTGCTTCTGCCAGGTCCTATTAATGATAGTGGTTGGAATTCCGTAGCCTACAAAGGTCTTCAGAACGCTCAAAAAGATTTAGGAGTTGAGACCGCTTACAGGGAAAGCGTAACCCCTTCTGATTTCGAATCAGCTTTCCGTTCCTATGCCCAACAGAATTATGACGTTGTCATCGGGCATGGGAACCAGTTTAACGATGCGGCAAAGGCAGCAGCTAAAGATTTCTCTAAAACAAAATTTATTGTTACCAGCAGTAACATTACCCAGGCTCCCAATGTCGCTTCGATTAACGTGCTTTCTTATCAGGTTGGATATCTGGGAGGGATAGTGGCTGCGTATACCACTAAAACCCAAAAAGTAGCTTTTATTGGAGGTCAAGAAATTCCTCCGATTATTGACGGGGGTAACGGCTTTGTTGAAGGTGTTAAATCCGTTGATCCGACAATCCAGGTCTTAAAAACTAATACCGGTAGTTTTGATGATGTGGCCAAAGCCAAGGAGACAGCAAAAGCTTTTATCCAACAAGGCGCTGATGTAGTCTTGGGGGATGCTAATCAGGCTGGACTGGGTGTCATAGATGCTGCTAAAGGAGCGGGGGTATTTGCGATCGGGTATGGTGATGACCAATCTAATATTGCCCCAGAGACGGTCATTGCCAGTGGTCTCCAGATCTACCCCAATGCCATCCCGGCTATCATTAAGGTTATTCTGGACGGCAAGTTTGAATCAAAATTCTATCCTATGGGTGTTAAAGAAGATGCCGTAGGATTAGCTCTGAATCCAGCTCTTAAATCAAAGCTGCAAGCTGGTGCTGAGGAAAAAATCAATCAGGTAATTGCTGATATGAAGAGCGGCAAAAATAACGTGGGTATTCCTAAGTAAATTAATATGACAAGGGTTTTTAAAAAGTTAGAACTTTATGGATATAGAAGGGAGATTTTTACGTGAAACATTTTGCTAAAAAATTAGTAAGTTTGACATTAGGCATTCTCTTAGTATTTTCACTTGCTGGCTGTGGTTCCGGTACAACTTCGTCAACACCATCCAGTTCGGCTAGTAACAAGCCGTCTGAGGCTAAACTCAAGGTAGCCTTGTTGCTGCCGGGCCCAATTAGTGACAATGGTTGGAATGCTTCGGCCTATCAAGGTCTGAAAGATGCTGAAGCTAAATTGGGCGTGGAAGGCTCTTATGTTGAGAATGTGGCCCAGTCTGATCAATTATCAAAGTTTCGTTCCTATGCTCAACAGGGTTACGATGTCGTCATGGGTCATGGTTTTGAGTTCGGGGATGCAGCTCAAACAGTTGCCAAAGAGTTTCCAAAGATCAAGTTCATTGTGACAAGTTCCGACATTACGGCTGAGCCTAACCTTGGGTCTCTCAATGTCGTAAGTCAACAAGCGGGTTTTCTTGGGGGCGCGGTAGCTGCTCTGCTCACCAAATCGGGTAAGGTCGCCGATGTGGGTGGTATGGAAATTCCCCCAATCCAAACGTTTTTAAAGGGTTTCAAACAAGGTGTTAAATATGTTAACAGTAAGACGGGTAAAAATGTCCAAGCCCTAGGTGCTCTTACGGGAAGCTTCGATGATGTGGCCAAAAACAAAGAAATGGCTAAAACGTTCATAAACCAAGGTGCGGACGTAATTCTTGGGGATGCGGACCAAGCTTCAGCTGGGATTATCCAAGCTGCGCAACAGTCTAAGGTATTAGCTCTTGGTGTGGGTGGCAACCAAACGGATTTAGCTCCGGACACGGTCGTAGCAAGTACCCTCCGTTCTATGCCGGTAGCCATTGAATTTCTGATTAAAACCATCAAAGAAGGCCAATGGAAACCCGCCTACTATCCTGTGGGGATCAACGAAAATGCTTGTCGAATTGAGTGGAATCCTAAGTTGCAAGACAAACTGTCTGAACAGGATCGAAAATTGGTAGATCAAATCATCGCTGATTTTAAAGCGGGCCAGATTGATTTAAGCAAGCTCCCAGAGTAAAATCTATTCTCTTATCTTATCCAGATTTAATAGGAAAGGGGAATTAGGGTGCCACTTATTTTAGGAATTTCTGGGAGCCCTCGTAAGGGAGCAACCGAATATGCAGTTAAAACTGCTTTAGAAGTAGCAGACACCTTAGAAGGGATAGAAACAGCGTATTGGAGCGTTCATCAGAAAAAAATCGGGTATTGTATTCATTGTGATCGATGTGTCAAAGAACGCTCCCTTTGTTTTCAGGAGGATAGTGTACGCGAATTGGAGGAGCTCATCGTCAAGGCAGACGGTATAATCATCGGCTCCCCTGTCTATGACATGAACATCACCGCCCAACTGGCTGCTTGCTTCAATCGGTTGCGCCCGATGTACATTGTACACCCTTCGGGTTTTCGTTACAAAATTGGAGGAGCAATAGCTGTCGGAGGGACTCGGCACGGGGGACAGGAGATGACACTGGCAGCCATTAATAATTTCTTCCTAATGAATGAAATGCTGGTGACTTCTGGTCCCGGAGGTTGCTATAATGGCGGGAAAATTTGGAGTAAAGACCAGAGGGTTCAAGGGGCTATCGAGGATCATGTGGGAATGAATACGGTTCGTGGTCTGGCGCTTGCTGTGGCAGAAGCAAGCATTATTTCCAGCGTGGGACGAGTTGCTCTGAAGGAGAAATATACGTCTAAGCTTGAGGCAGTCCGGGATCATTAGCTTTAGTCTAAGGAGGTGACAGGGATGACGAGTGCGATAAAAATGCAAGGGATCGTCAAGACGTTTGGTCAATTTTGTGCAAACGATCATGTTAGCCTGGATATTGCTGAAGGAGAGGTTCATGCTTTACTGGGCGAGAACGGCGCTGGTAAATCGACGCTTATGAACATCCTCTATGGTTTATATCAGCCGGATCAAGGTGAAATTTATCTCCAAGATAAAAAGGTTCTAATTCATAACCCTAGTGATGCGATTACGTTAGGGATTGGGATGGTCCACCAGCATTTCATGCTCATTCCGGCTTTAACGGTGGCGGAGAACATTATACTTGGCATGGACCGAGGTTTTTCTCTACACTTGGAAGAAGCTTGTCGGGAAATTGAAAAAATATCCCGGGAATACGGCCTCGATGTGGAACCCCGGACCAAGGTCTGGCAGCTTACGGTTGGTCAACAACAACGAGTTGAAATCGTAAAGGCTCTATTTCGCAAAGCGAAGATACTTATTTTGGATGAGCCGACCGCAGTCTTGACGCCCCAGGAAGTAAGTGAACTTTTTACCGTATTGCGTCGTCTGACCAGCGAAGGGATGACCGTGATCTTCATTAGTCATAAACTGCAAGAGGTCTTGGCCATTTGCAACCGAGTCACCGTACTCAGACAGGGGAAAAATGTTGCTACCGTTGCCACAAAGGATACAGATAGAGAACAACTGGCCAAACTCATGGTTGGAAGAGATCTGGAACTAACCTTGCGCAAAAACGTCAGTTGTTCTCGCGAACCGGTGCTTGATGTTTGTAATCTGGAATGTCTGAATGATAAGGGATTGAGCGGCCTGAAAAAGAATAACCTTCAGGTCTGTAGTGGGGAAATTGTCGGCATTGCCGGGGTGGATGGGAATGGGCAAATGGAACTTATTGAAGCGATCACAGGGTTAAGACCGGTGACAGGCGGAGAAATCCGTCTGTTAGCCAAGGAAATAACTCAGTACAATCCGCGTAAACGATTGCTTCTAGGTTTAGGGCATATTCCAGCGGATCGCCATAAGCATGGTGTCATTATGGATATGTCAATCACGGAGAATATGATTTTACAGACCTATTTCCAAAAGCCCTACTGTAAAAAAGGATGGATATCTTGGAAAAAAGCCAAACAAGATAGCGAGCGCTTATCTCAGGAGTATGATGTACGGACCTCATCCTGCGAATTGGCTGTTGGCCGATTGTCCGGGGGAAATCAACAAAAAGTCGTATTGGCACGGGAAGTATCCCGCAATCCCAAATTCCTTGTAGCTGCTCACCCAACCCGAGGGTTAGATATCGGGGCGACGGAATACGTCCATAGCAAGTTATTGGAGCAAAGGGAAAAAGGCACAGGGATTTTGCTGGTCTCCACGGAGCTAGAAGAAATTATTGCGCTCTGTGACCGAGTCCTGGTCATGTACGAAGGTGAAATTGTGGGCTCTCTTGAAGGGGCAGATATCAATGTTAACCAAATTGGTTTGTTGATGGCCGGTGCTAGGGAGAAACCAGCGAGCTAATTAACAGATTGAGGGGAGAAGAACCCTATTAAATATGAAGGAACATACTTCTGATGGGGTTTATAACCCACCTGAGGTAAGCTTGACGTATTTAAGGGCATGCTCACAGGGGGGTAAAGGAGAACGCTATGAAATTATTGTTAGTAAACGGAAGTCCTCGCAGGGGTGCAACTAAAAAGGTTTTAGAGGAGATTGCAACAGAATTTGCCGGCTCGGGGGCAGATATAGAAATATTATCCTTAGCGGGGAAAAAGGTTGCTGCTTGTTTGGCGTGTGACTATTGCAAACGAGAAAAGACAAACTGTTGTGTTCAAGATGATATGGCAGACTTATTTGCCCAGTTTGTTAAGGCCGATGCGTTCCTGATTGCTTCACCGGTTTACGTTATGGGCCCGACACCACAGATCAGTGCTTTTTTTAGCCGCTTGCGCCCGGTTCACCACGTGTATCCGGGAATACTTCGCAATAAAGTTGCTGGTAGTATTGCGATCGGAGGTACTCGTAACGGGGGGCAAGAGTTGACCGTCAATATCCTGAATAACTATTTACTCAGTCGGGGTTTGATTGTGGTGGGAGGTGAAATCGGGGGTTACCATGGTGGGAAAATATGGTCCAAGGATTCATCCGATGAAGCGATCTTAGATACGATTGGCTTAGAAACTGCTTTCGGAGTTGTTCGTCGAGTTATTGAAATAGGGTTGCTCCACGAACAAGCGAAAAGACAGGAACGAAATTAGAGATATCGAGGTGCCAGCAGTGAAACGAGTAGTTTTAGGCGGATTCACGGTTGTCGATGCCAAAACAGTGCTGCCCCAAACGGGTCTTTATATCCAAGACAGCAAGATAGAAGCGGTGCTTAGCAATCAAGAATTATTGACACTATCTGGTGTGGATCAGGTTATAGATTACAGCGACCAAATCCTTCAACCAGGATTTATTGATGGTCACGTTCACTTATACGGGATGCTTGCCCACGGTTTGCTGCCTCAAAAACCTCTCCAGGACTTTAACCAGTTTCTACGCGATTACTGGTGGCCAGATATCGAAAACCGCCTCGAGCGAGAGGGGATTGAGGCTGCTGTCAAACTATCCTGCCTGGAACATATTAAGAGCGGGGTCACCACTGTCTGCGATGTCTTGGAAGCGCCTAACGCGGGCAGAGGTATCCTTGAGCTAGAGGCTTCCTGGGTCAAGGCCTTAGGATTAAGGGGAGGATTCTCTACAGAGGCCTCGGAACGAATGGGCCAAGCAAAGGCTGAAGAACTTCTGTCTGAAAATCTAGAATTCGCCCTGTCTCATCGCGGGGACCCCCAAACCTGGGGAATGCTCAGCATTCATACCACGTTTACTTGCAGCCCCTCCTATATTCAAAAAGCTGTAGGAATAGCCAAAGAAAATCAAATCGACTTTCATATGCATTTAGCAGAAAGTGATTACGAACCTGAACTTTGTGAGAAAGTGCACGGCCTGCGTCCGACTGAGTTATATAACAAGTTAGGAGCATTAGGGAACTATGTCGTTGCCTCTCAAGGTGTGTCTTTACAGCCGCACGAAATAGAGATTCTGAGCCGAAATAGCTGTCGCTTAGTCCATATGCCCTTAAGCAACTGTGAAGTTGGCGGCGGGTTTGCACCCGTACCTCAAATGTTAGAGGCTGGCATCAAGGTCGGTCTGGGAACAGATGGCTATATTAATGACTTTTTTGAAGTCATGCGGGGGGCTTTTTTGTTACACAAGTCGGTAGCCAAGAACTCCGGCATTATGCCAGCTGAGCTTGTTTTTGAAATGGCTACAAGTATGGGGGCTGAGGTCTTAGGAAGACAGGACTTAGGCAAGTTAAAAGCCGGGTACCTCGCTGATTTTGTCGTGCTCGACAATCTGCTCCCGACCCCCTTAACGGCTCAAAATTTCTTTGATCAATTGGTGGTGTTTGGGCGGTCGGATTACATTCGAGATGTCTATGTCGGCGGTGAGCCAGTCATGCTGGAACGAAAAATCCTCCATGGTAAAGAACAAGAACTTAGACGGAATTTACGGGAAAAATGCTTGAGATTTTGGGGGCAAGCTGCGAAGTGGACGTGTGAAAGAACTAACTAGGGGGGTTAGGATGTTTGATATTAGCAAAATAACAGGTGCCGATCTGTCAACCGAGTTTTGTGGGGTTAAATTACAGAGCCCTTTTATTTTATCGTCCGGACCTCTTTCCTATGCCGCTGAAGGGATTATCAAGGCACATCAGGCAGGGGCTGGCGCAGTTGTGACAAAAACGATCAGACTTAGTGCAGCAATTAACCCGGTTAACCACATCAACCTCGTGAATAAAGATTCCTTAATTAATTGTGAAAAATGGGCGGATTCCGAGCCTGAAGTCTGGTTCAAACGAGAAATCCCGATGTCTAAAGCGGCAGGTGCAGTGGTGATAGCCAGTGTCGGCCATACCGTGCCGGAAGCGGAAGCGCTCGTCAAAGACTGTGAAAGGGCCGGAGCTGATTTTATAGAGTTAGTCTCTTATACGGAAGACACACTGATCCCTATGCTGAAAGCAGCCAAGGAGCGGGTCTCTATTCCGGTGATTTGCAAGTTAAGTGGGAATTGGCCGGATCCGGTGGGCACAGCTCAGAAATGCCTTAACCACGGGGCGGATGCGGTTTCTGCGATTGATTCAATCGGTCCAACCCTTAAAATTAATATCCAAAATGCTCGCCCGGCGATGCATAGTGATGATGGCTATGGCTGGTTGTCCGGTGGTGCGATCCGGCCAATAGCCTTAAGAATCAACTCTGAAATTGCGCGCCAGGGTTGTGACAATTTAATGGGCGTCGGCGGTGTAACCTGTGCTGAAGATGTCATCGAATACTTGATGGTCGGAGCGAAGACGGTCGGAGTTCATTCCATTGTCATTTTAAAGGGTATAGATTATCTAACCAAGTTGTGCCAAGATACAGCCAGTTTGCTTAAACAATTAGGTTACCAAACGCTTCCCAGCGTAGTTGGTGCTGCTTTGCCTAACTTCCCCAACGAGGAACACTTAGCCAAATTGGAATTTAACTTTGAGGCTCGGAAATGCAGTAAATGCAAGCGCTGCGCAGCAGCCTGTGCTTACGATGCTCGCACTTTCGATTTTCCAGACATGAACGTAGATAAGAGTCTTTGTCGGAGTTGTGGGCTATGTGTATCTGTCTGTCCGACAGGAGCGTTAATCGCTACAATGGTAGATTAGGGGGAGGCAAAAGTGAACGATAATGTACGCCGCCTAGACGCTTTGGCGAAAGTGACGGGACAAACCCAATTTACTGACGATCTGCATCTGCCAGGTCAAATCATCGGCAAAGTCTTGAGATGCCAGCAAACCCATGCCAGGATCTCTGCTCTCGAGATCACGGAGGCTTTACAAGTTCCTGGCGTTCTTACGATCATGCTGGCAGCTGACCTGCCTGCCCATACCACTTGGTCTACCTATCCATTGTTGGCCAGGGAACGTGTTCTCTATCAGGGAGACGCTGTAGCCTTAGTGGCTGCGGAATCTGAGCAAGCTGCTCTGGCAGCCTTAAGCAAAATTAAAGTGGAGTATGAGCCTCTTCCAGCTGTGCTATCGATTGATGAGGCTTTGAAAGAAAATGCACCTATCATCCATGAAGGACAAATCGATAACCGAGTGCCGAATTCCCATTGGCCTGTAAGTAAAGGAAATATTGAACAAGGCTTTGCGGAAAGCGATGTGATCCTTGAAAGGGAATACATTACTTCTCATATTGAACATGCCTATATTGAACCGGAAGCTGTGTTAGTTACCACGGATTGGGACAATTCGATCATCGTGTACGGTTCTACCCAGAATCCGTTTAACACCCGTCGGGCTGTTGCTACAGCCACTGGATTTCCCCTTAACAAGGTGCGGGTCGTCCAACAAGCCGTCGGAGGTTCTTTTGGCGGCAAAGAAGAGTCTATGGGATTGCTGGCCAGTCGGGCAGCCATTCTTTCCCTGCAGACGGGGCGGCCGGTAAAAATGGTATACAGCCGTGAAGAATCGATGGTGGAAAGTTCGAAACGGCATCCCTTCAGGTTCAGGTATAAAGTGGGAGCAAAACGGGACGGAAGAATCATGGCTCTGCAAACTGAGTTGGTCGATGAAGGCGGTGCCTATAATTTTCAGGCCCAGTTCATGAACTGGCGCGCTTGCGTTCACGCTGCTGGAGTATACCGGATTCCGAATGTCCGGGTAGACGTCTATGCGGTACACACCAACCGTGTCTTCAGTGGAGCAATGAGAGGTTATTCTTCTCCCCAGATAATTTTTGCCCAGGAATCCTTGATGGATGAACTTGCCCTGGAACTGGGAATGGAGCCTTTAGAGTTGCGTCAAGGAAATTTTTTGCAGGAGCAGGACGAGACGATTACTGGTCAAGTATTAACCGAACCGGTCAATGCTGAAAACGTGACGTTGCGTGCCTTGGAATTAGCTGATTATGACAACAAACGCCTGGAATATGCCCGCCAAGACCTGGATTCCCCAGTGATCCGCGGGATTGGTTTTGCGACCAGTTTCCGTGGTTGTGGACTGGGAGCTGAATCGACCGATGCTACGGGTGCGCTAGTTTCCGTCCAAGAAGATGGCAGTATTATCTTACGTTCAAGCTTAACCGATATGGGTCAAGGTCTTCAGACAGCGCATGCTCAACTGGCTGCCCAAGAACTTGGAGTGTCATTGGAGCGGATTGTTTCCAAAACCGTTGATACCAGTATGGTACCGGACGGAGGGATGACGGTGGCCTCACGCGGAACATTTTCCGGTGGTAAACCAGTGATTCAGGCAGCTGCCAGGATCCGGAAAACCCTCTTTTCCGTAGCCGCCAAGAAACTGGCGTGTGAGCCTCGAGACCTAGTTGGAGAAGAAGATTGGATTATGGTTCGTGATGACTTTGAGCGGAGAATATCCTTTGATGAAGTAGTCTCTTCAGCCTTTTGGAGTGGTTATCAGTTGAATGAAACTGGTTGGTTTCAACCAAACCCGCTGGTATGGGATCATGACACAGGCCAAGGGGAAGCATTTCCGAGTTATACTTACGGTTGCGTGGTAGCCGATGTGGAGATTAACCGGATTACTGGGATCACTATAGTGAAGAAACTGGTTGCAGTGCATGATATCGGTCGGGTGATACACCCAGGGGCTGCAGAAGGCCAAGTCTACGGCGGTATGGCCATGGGTCTAGGTATGGCCACCATGGAAGAATTGACCTTTAATGAAGGATTAATCACCAACCCTAATTTTGATAAATATCTCATTCCGACTGCAGCAGATATGCCGGAAGCAGTCATTGAGTTTAGGCACTCAGAAGGAAACTCCGGAGCAGGTGGGGCAAAAAGTCTTGGCGAAGCTGCCTTAGAGTCAGTACCGGCTGCAGTGGCCAATGCTATAGGAGCAGCCGGTTTTAGGATTCGGAAGCTCCCGGCTCTCAATGAGGATATATTGGTTGAACTGAAGGCAGGGAGGTAAGAAGATGCAACAATTTGAGTTTTTGGTACCGAGATCCTTAACCGAGATTGTTGAATTAATGGAGCAATATGGTAACAACTGCAAAGTCGTCGCCGGAGGGACGGACATAGTTACGGCCTTACGGGAGAATCGCTTAATTGGCATATCAAAGCTCGTCGATATCCGTCGTTGTCCAGAATTGCGTGGGATCAGCCGCAGTGAGGATGGATTATGGATCGGAGCCGGGATGACTCACAGTGAAATCGCTTGCTCACCAGATATTAAGAGCCTTTTCCCTCTCTTAGTTGAAGCGTGCAGCCAGATTGGCAGTAAGCAGATCAGAAATTTGGCCACACTTGGGGGAAATGTCGCGAATGCCTCACCGGCTGCGGACAGTATTCCGGCCTTACTCTGCTTGGATGCCCAAGTTCGACTGCAATCCACTCGCAGCAAGAGGCAAATTTCTCTTCAGAGTTATTTATCTGAAAAGAAACAGCGGGGATCAGGAACGATAGGGGAGTTATCAGGAACGACAGAAGAGTTAGTCGAGGGCTTTTTTCTACCATTTTCCCTCCCCAATACTCAAGCAAAGTTTGTGAAGGTAGCAAGAAGGCAAGCAATGGCAATTTCGCGTCTGAGTTTAGCGATTCTTTTGCACCGAGAGAACCAAGTGGTTGATCGAGTCCGCTTGGTACCAGGGGCTATGCTGCCAGTTACGCAACGCTTGGTGGATGTCGAAAACTACTTATCTGGGAAGGAACTGACTTCCGAGGTAATTCAAAGGACGTCTCAATTGGCCTCTCAGCAAGTCATTATGGAAACCGGCAGGCGTTCTTCCTTTGAATATAAGATCCCAGTGCTCGAAGGGTTAATTCAACAAGTGCTTCAGGAATTTCGGGAGGGGGATTAAGAGCGTGGCTAAAAAAAGGGTATCCATCACGGTCAACGGTCAGCTTATCGATCAAGAAATCGAAGAATCACTGCGATTAATTGATGTGTTGCGAAATGAGTTATTTTTAACCGGTACAAAAGAGGGCTGCGGTATTGGTGAATGTGGAGCGTGCACGGTTATTTTAGATGGTAAGACCGTCAATTCCTGCATGGTCCTTGCTTTATCAGCAAACGGCGGGGTAGTAGAAACCGTCGAGGGTTTAGGCACGCATAAAAAGCTGCATCCGGTGCAAGAAGCCTTTCTTGACAATCATGCGGTACAGTGCGGATTTTGTACCCCAGGTATGCTGATGAGCGCCAAAGCCTTGTTGGATGAAAATCCGCAGCCCAGCGAAGAAGAAATAAAGGAAGCAATTTCTGGCAACTTGTGTCGTTGTACAGGATATGTTCAAATTCTTGAGGCCATCAAAAAAGCCTCCACCCATGCCGATTGTCAAAATGGCTAGAAATATATGATTAACTGTTCGCAGTGCCGTGAAAGGGGAATGGACCTAAATGAGTGCAATTGAATTAACGATTAATGGCGCCAAGTGGACAGGGGAAGTCGAGACGAGTGAGACTCTCTTGGATTTTTTGCGGGATCGCTTGCACTTAACGGGGACTAAATGTGGTTGTCGAACGGGCGATTGTGGAACATGTAAAGTTCTACTGGACGGAGAAGCGGTTAATTCATGTCATATATTAGTAAGAAAAATAGTGGGTAGGACAGTGACAACCATCGAAGGGCTCGCCATTGGGACTCAGCTTCATCCAGTACAGCAAGCGTTTATCGAAGAGGGAGCTATCCAATGCGGCTTCTGTACTCCAGGCATGGTTATCCAAAGCGTTGCTTTATTAGAGAAGAACCCACAACCAACTGAAAGGGAAATAAGGGACGCTTTAGGAGATAATTTGTGCCGTTGTACCGGGTATATAAAAATTGTCAAAGCGATTCAACGAGCAGCCGGATTATTGAGCGCGTCCCCTCAAGCCAGTGAGCAAGGAGTAGGGGCATCCATTCCAGTGCGAGATTCAAGGGAAAAAGTGACCGGTAAACTTCAATACCTTGGGGACATGGACTTTCCAGATAAGGCGTATGGTAAAATCTTATTTAGCCCCCATGCCCATGCCCGAATTCGTTCGATTGACGCGAGCGAGGCCTTAGCGCTCCCCGGAGTGCTGGCCGTAGCGACTTGCTTCAATTCTCCTCAAGTCAAATATAATAGTGCTCTCCGTTTTGAGCGCCATAATATCCCAGCGGATGAAATGATTTTCCCACACGTAGTCCGCTTTGTTGGAGACCGGGTAGCAGCCGTTGCGGCGACTAGCTCCAAACTAGCTATGAAGGCTTTATCCTTAATTAAAGTAGATTATGAAGTTCTACAAGCTGTGTTTGATCCGGAAGTGGCCCTTGAGGATGGAGCCCCTCTCCTTCAGCCCAATACTAATCTGATCAAAGTCATCAAAGCAGAAGCTGGGGATTTGCCCAAGGCCTTGGCAGAGAGTGACTATGTGTTTACGGACAAATACTATACTCCCCAACCCAGTCCGCAAGCAATGGAACTCCATACCTGTGTGGCTGTCTTTAAAGAGGAGGATCAGTTGACGGTATGGAGTACTACCCAAAATATTTTTAGTTATCGGGTTATATTGTCAGGAATTTTCTCTTTACCCTTGCACAAAGTACGAGTCATTAAGCCTCCGGTTGGCGGAGCTTTTGGCGGCAAGTTAGAAATGTCGATCGAGCCGGTAGCAGCAGTTTTGGCAAAAATGTGCCAGCGCCCAGTCAAAATTGAGCTAACTCGGCGGGAAACCTTCTTTGCTACCCGAGTTCGACATGCGGCAGTCGTGGAAATCAAGACCGGTGTGCGTCAGGACGGGAGGATGATTGCGCAGGACATCAAAGTCATTGCCAACACCGGCGCTTATACAAGCAGTGCTTTAAACGTACTGGGAGCAATGTGTGACAAGGCCTTTAAACAGTATAGAATTGCCAATCTGCGTTATGAAGGGTATCCCGTGCTGACCAACACTCCGATTGCCGGGGCGATGCGTGGCTACGGTTCACCACAGATAGTTCTGGCCCGGGAAGTCCACCTGGATCGGATTGCCAAAGTGTTAAACCTGGATCCCGTGGAGTTTCGCCGGCGAAATTTAGTTCGGCCAGGCGATCCAAATCCACGGAATGGTTTCAGCCTGGGAAATTGTTATCCGTTGGAGTGCCTCGAGACAGGAGCGCTGGAGTTCGGTTGGGCTAGCTGGCAAGCCCCAGTGTTACCCCCCCATAAAAAACGGGGGATTGGGGTTGCTGTGGGTTGCCATGGCAACGGCGTCTACCCTGCTCATGCCGATATTACGACCGTGATCATTAGATTAAATGAAGATGGGACAGGGACGCTTTTCACAGGGGCCCAAGATCTGGGACAAGGTTTAATCACGATTCTCGTGCAAATTGTCTGTGAAGTTTTAGGGATGAACCCCAATGATTGGAGCGTCGTTGAAGCGGATACAGCCACAACTCCCTGGGACTTGGGGACTTATGCCAGTCGGGGGACGTGGGTTATCGGACAGGCTGTCAAGAATTGTGCCAAAGAGATTGCCGGGATAGTGAAAGTGAAGGCGGCTCAGATACTCAAAACCGATCCCGAAAAACTGATTCTGAGTCAATCCCAAATCAAAGGACCAGAGGGTGCAGCAGTTAAATTGCGGGATGTCGTCTGGAAAATGCAACAGGAAGACGGTCAAGAACTTATTGCAAGCTTCACCCAGAACTCGACCTTTAACCCGGTATCCTATGGAGCTAATTTTGCGGAAGTTGAAGTGGATACGGAGTTATGTACCGTGAAAGTGCTCAGGATGGCAACCGTATACGATGTTGGCAAAGCGATCAACCCACTGCTGGTGGAAGGACAGATTGAAGGCGGAATCCAGATGGGTTTAGGTTATGCTTTATCGGAAGATGTTAAGTTAGATGCTCAAGGCAAAGTGATTAACGCCTCCTTGAAAAAGTATAAAATGTTCAAGGCTGAGGATATGCCGGACTTGAAGGTGAAGTTAGTCGAGCACGGAGAGCAACAGGGGGCTTACGGTGCAAAAAGTATTGGTGAATGTGCCACCGTACCGGTGGCACCAGCGATAGCCAATGCCGTAGCTAATGCCCTTGGACTGGAGATTACCGTTTTCCCTATAGATATCCAGGTGTTGCTGTCGCAAAGAGAATCTTAGGTATGGAACGTTTTATTGTCGCTGGGGGTCTGGTGGTCACCTCAACTGGGAGAACCCTCACCAACCTATTAGTTGAAAAAGGACAGATCACAGCCTGGATCGAGGATCCGGAAACCTGGGAATTGCCTATTCTCAACGTTCAAGGCAATTTGGTTTTACCAGGAGTGGTGGATGCCCACACCCATTTTCAGATGGCCAGTGGGGATATTTCCACAGTGGATGATTTTATCTACGGGGGTCAATTAGCAGCATCTGCTGGTGTAACCTCCATCATTGACTTTATTGAACCTTATCCAACTCAGGACTTAAGGGAAGCTATCCAAGCTCGATTCACTAAAGTGCGGGGATGTCCAGTAGATTATCAATTTCATCTAGTGATCCCTCAAAGGTTTGCCTGTAGGACGGACTGGTTTCCCCTTATGGATCACTACCAGTTGGCTGCGGTCAAAGGTTTTACTACTTACCGGGAAGACGGACTTTGTCTAGATCGGCGTGAGCTGGAGGCGCTATTGGCTTGGGCTCTCGATTATAACGGTTTATTTACCCTGCACGCTGAAGATGACAAGTTAATCTCAGCCGAGACCCAGAAGCTTAGGCAGGCTGGAAAGACTCAAATCGCTTATTTTCCTAAGTCCCGCCCGGGTCGCTCAGAAGAGCAGGCCGTACAGGAGTTCCTCTCCCTCTCTGCTGGAGCAGTCCTTCCCTATTTCGTACATCTTTCTACACAAGCTGCCTTGCATGCGATCACTGTTGCCCAGCGAGAAAAAGGACAGAAAGTCGGTTGGGTGGAAACCTGCCCCCAATATCTAGTGTTGGATGAATCTGCCTATGATCGTGAAGATGCTGATTACTATACAGTGTGCCCGCCCTTACGAACAAGGTCAGATCAGGAGGCTTTATGGCAGGGAATTAAAGAGGGCTTGGTTGACGTAGTAGCCTCTGATCACTGTGCGTTTGCGGTGGACATGAAAAGGAGCAATTCCTGGCAAGCAATCCGTCCGGGTCTTCCGGCAATTGACGCCATTTTGCCGGTACTTGTTAACGAAGGAATCAAAAAGGGACGAATCGAATGGGAAGAACTTGTCCGTGTAACCTCTGAGAATCCGGCTCGCCTATTTCGTCTCAAAGGAAAAGGGGGGGTAACACCAGGGCACGATGCCGACTTTTTGGTCATTTCAAAGAAGGGGTCACTAGAAAAACAAAACCCTAGCCTCCAAAGTAAAGCTGGTTATTCACCATTTTCACCCCATTATCTCGAACGGAGCTGGCTTAGACATGTGGTAAGGCGGGGCGAGTTTCTATTGCAAGATGGCAAATTATCCGCTGCTATGTCTGAGGGACGTTTTATTCCTTTGACCTGAAAGCAGAAAGTGACTTCGTAGAGAGTGTTCAAGGGGGTGGAGGAAATGTATGATCTATTGCTGAAAAAGGCAAGACTTTTGGGATCTGGGGAAGGACTTTGGGATATCGGAATTCGGGGGGATCTCATAGCTGAGATCGATCAGAATCTAGGGGAAGAAGCTGAAAAAGTCTTTAATCTTAATGGAAAACTCGTCATTCCTGCCTTTGTCGACGTTCATACTCATTTGGAGAAGACCCTTACAGCGCATTTAATCGACAACAAAAGCGGTACATTAGATGAAGCAATTAATAATTTTCAGGAATTCCTAATCCATGTTAGTCCTGAGGATATTTACAAACGAGCCAGACTCGCCACTGAAATGGCAATTAAGCAGGGAACAACTGCTTTGCGCTCTCATATCACGGTTGACCCGCTAAGAGGTTTAGATTTGCTTCAACCGATCTTAGAGCTTAAAAAGGATTTACGAGATGTTCTAACGATTCAGGTCGTCGCTTTTCCAGGAATTGACCCTACCGGGATTAAACAAAGTCAGCTCGAGCTTTTGCAGGCGGCAGTGTTCCAGGGAGCAGACCTGATTGGCGGCTGCCCCAGTCTTGACCCAGACCACAGAAGATTCACCGACCTACTCTTTACCCTAGGGAAGGAATTGGATGTCGATATCGATTTACATGTGGACGAGTCAGACCAGCCGAATGTAGAAGCGCTGGAGTATTTGGCAGACAAGACGATAAGTGAGGGTTATGAGGGTAGGGTTACTGCAGGCCACTGTTGTGCACTCTCGGTTGTATCTGATCAATGGGCAGAGCGAGTGATTCAAAAAATTAAGCGAGCCAGGATTAATATTGTCACGTTACCTTCATGCAACCTATTTTTGACCGGAGCTATCACGAGAGTTCGAAGTTTGATGGCAGCTGGTGTACCTGTGTCCTATGCCTCAGATAATATTCGCGATCCATTTCGACCGTTTGGGAATGGAGACCTTTTAGAAGAGGCTCTTCTTACTGCCCAAGTTACGCAAAGAGGTACTCTTGGTGAACTAGAGGAAATCCTTAAGATGGGGACCTATAATCCGGCTAAAGTAATGTGCTTAGAGAAATATGGGCTAAAGTCCGGATGCTATGCTGATCTAATTGTGTTACAAGCTGCATCTCCCATGGAAGCGATTGTAAGTCAAGCTGTCAAGGAAATGATTTTCCATCGGGGTCAACTCATTGTTACCAATAGTCGGCAGACATCTGAACTCTGGAAAACGTTAGGAAATAGCGATAAGGGGATAAACTATGGAATTTCGTGAATTCTTACAAAAACTAAGTGCTAAAGGCCAGATTGTGGAGATCAACAAGCCTGTTCAACTGGATTTTGAATTGGCGGCGGTGGTTAATACTATGCTTCAACAAAACCAACCTGTCGGATATTTTAAAAATGTGAATCATGCTTCGGGAATTCCGGTCGTCGGAGGCCTTCTCGGTAGCATTGACCGAATTGCCACGGCGTTAGAAGTCGAGACAGCGGAAATAAGCCGTAAGCTGGAACTAGCTTTGAGTCATCTCATTGAGCCGAAGGAGGTTGACAATGCTCTCTTTAAAGAGAACTTACTGACAGGTGGGGAGATTAACCTGCGGAAGCAATTTCCCATTCCTTGGCATAACCAGGGAGATGCGGGGCCGTTCATTACCTCAGGAATCCTAGTCTCCCGCGATCCAAATACTGGGCGGCACAATTATTCCTACAACCGTTTACAAGTGAAGGGCCCAAGAAAAATGGGCATAATGATGAATGCTTGGAGGCATATTGCCTGGTTTTATCAAGCTTTAGAACGAAACGACAAGCCTTTGCCTGTAGCTGTAGCGATCGGTGTAGATCCTGCCGTAGAAATTGCGGCAGGTTTCCGCATAGAAGAGGACGAGGCTAGGCTGGCTGGGGGGATTAATGGTAAACCCCTTGAGGTTTGCAAGGCAAGTACCGTCGATATACTTGTTCCCGCCAGTGCAGAAATCGTTATTGAAGGATACATCCCTCCCCAGATTAGGGAAACTGAAGGGCCCTTAGCTGAATTCACTGGGCATTTTGGCGAGGTCTATCAAAATCCAATCTTCGAGGTAACGGCTGTCAGTTACCGTAGTAATCCAATTTTTCGCACCATTGTGCCCGGGTCTTTCGAACACATTTTTATTGGCAACGTGCTGCCACGTGAAATAACTTTAATGAATATGGTGAAGCATGTTTCTCCAAATGTACGTGCCGTTCATCTTACACCTTATTCTGGCGGATTCATGGCAGTAGTGGCAATTGACAAGGAGAATGACGGAGAACCGAAAAACATCGCCTTGGCAGCCTTAGCGACCCATGTAAACATAAAAATGGTTGTCGTAGTTGATAGGGATGTGGATATTTATCAGCCTAGTGATATCCTTTGGGCAATGGCCACCAGGATGGATGCCAAGCGAGATATTTTCATAGTTCCCTATGCTCAGGGTATGGAGAATGATCCTACAACGAATGCCAAGGGTACCCACACTAAAATAGCAGTGGACGCAACCTTAGACCTTGATCTGAAAAAAGATTATCAACGGGTCGTGTATCCTAAAGTAGACCTTACTGAATGGTTATATTGAGAGAAAGCCTGCATGAAAACGCTTAAGCTACGAACGACAACGAATCGACTGATTGCCTGAATGAGAAGAAATCACTAATGCAGTATTTATTTGATGGATAGTGAGTATCCAAGCTTTAAGTATATTGCTTAATAGATTGGAGTGGAATTAAGTGCTAACATCTGCAAGAAAAGAACAACCTATTAAACTTTGCCAGGAATTAATATGTCAACAGAGCTATTCCGGCGAAGAGGACAAAGTGGTCAAGATCATCCTAGAGGCTTTTAAGACGTTGAGATATGATGATTACTTTGTCGACTCGTATGGTAACGTTATTGGACATATAAAAGGGAAGAAAGCAGGGAAAACTATTCTTTTGGACGGTCATATAGACACAGTACCTGTTCCTGATGAGTCTAAATGGCTACATCCTCCCTTTGATGCTGAAGTGGACGATGGGAAAATCTACGGACGCGGTGCTTCTGATATGAAAGGCGCTGTCAGCGCCATGATAGTAGCCGCAGCCTATTTTGCCGAAGATACCAACCGGGATTTTGCTGGGGATATTTACGTAGTGGGAGTTGTGCACGAAGAATGTTTTGAAGGAATTTCAGCTCGGAAAATTAGTGAAACGCTTAATCCGGATTATGTCATCATTGGGGAGGCCTCAGAACTGAATCTGAAAGTGGGTCAACGGGGGCGGGCCGAGATTGTTTTTGAGGCTTTCGGGAAACCAGCTCATTCAGCAAATCCGGAAAAAGGGGTCAATGCTGTTTATAAAATGGCTCACTTGATTCAACGGATTCAGGAACTAGAACTACCGACTCATGATGTTTTAGGTAAAGGAATCTTAGCCCTAACCGATATCAAATCTTCACCTTATCCAGGTGCTTCAGTTGTTCCAGATTATTGTCGGGCAACCTTTGACCGTCGGCTCCTGGTTGGGGAAACCAAAGAATCTGTGCTTGAACCTCTCTCCGAACTTATTGCAAAGATGGAAAAAGAAGATCCAGAGCTCAAGGTACAGGTTTCTTTTGCTGTCGGGCAGGAAAAATGCTATACGGGAGAAACTATCGGAGGGGAGCGGTTTTTTCCAGGTTGGCTGTTTGAGGAAAAGGACGAATTTGTTCAGGTGGCGTTTCAAGGATTAAAGGAAGCAGGTTTAGCGCCTGAAGTAACTCATTATTCATTCTGTACAAATGGGAGCCATTATGCCGGAGAAAAGGGGATCAAAACGATTGGCTTTGGTCCATCTAGAGAGAATCTGGCCCACACGATTGACGAATATATAGAAATTGACCATCTTTTAAAAGCGGTTCAAGGTTACTATGCTATCATGAAATCTGTATTCAAAACAGAGTGAAAAAATGAAAATTCAAATCAAACAGTCCGAATAGGGCTGTTTTTTATTGAGAGGGACTTGGCTACTTAATAGACCTCTTAGCCCGCCATGCTAAAGGTTATAGTGTTCGGTATTACTAAGGTTAAGAAAAAACTGCTTTGTTCAGAAATGACTTTTAACCTTACCTTATAAAGAAGGAGAATCGCCAGTTTATCTGGAATATTGTTTGGAGGAGAGGAATAGGAGATGTATTCAATTGCAAAATATAATCGACTACCATGAAAATACCATTGAGGGGATTATAACTTACGATAATCTTTATCGAACTAAAAAATTATCTATCACTTTATTTTTAATCACCTTAATATTACTTTTTACCGACTATATCAACAGAAACAAGGGTCTCTGGATTATTAATAATGGTTATTTATATTTGTTTTATTCTCATGTTGCTTTAAGTTCGGTATCACTTCTGTATAGTTTGGCTTCCTGCAGAATGATAGCCCATTCCGCAAATGAGATAACTTTATATCATAAATTATACGTAATTACTTACTCCTTTTTTTTCCTGAGCATTACAGCTGTGGTTTCTGGTTGGATCGATCAAAAGATCCATGGACAAATTACAGTTTACATAATAGGAAGCATTATTATAGCTGTAATGTTCAATTATAACCTTAGGGCTAGGGCATTTTTGTATGGATCGTCATGTACCGCGTTGATGATTTTCCTCACTATTGGTCAAAAGGATCCGAATATACGCCAGGGGAACTATATAAACGCTTTATCAATAGTTATCATCTCATATTTTTTATCTACTTTACTTTATAAAATTAAGCAACAGGATTTGCGGCATAAGTATTATCTAGAGGATTTAGTTATAGATAGGACTAAGGAATTACAAGCGGTTAATGATTTACTTTCACAGGAAATCTTAGAACGAAAACGAGCTGAAATGGAGATGGTGAAACTTGATAGATTAAACTTAATCGGTGAAATGGCTGCTAGTATTAGTCATGAAGTCCGAAATCCAATGACAACTGTAAAAGGCTTTTTGCAATTACTTAAGCAAAAACAAGAGTCAAAGGATAAGGAATACTTTGACCTCATGATAGAAGAGTTAGACCGTGCTAATTCTATTCTCTCGGAGTTTCTTTCCATCAGTAGAACTAAACCAACTATGTTGGAATGGCACAATATTAATGACTTAGTCACCTCCACCTTGCCGCTCGCCCAAGCAGAGGCACGTAACAACGATAAATTATTGACGGTTGAGCTTAATAGTGTGCCGGATTTAAAACTTGACATACAGGAAATTCGCCAACTGTTATTGAATCTTGTACGTAATGGATTTGAATCAATGTCTAGTGGCGGACAGTTAATGATAAGGACTTTTTCTACTGACAGTGAAGTAGCCTTAGTCGTATCGGATGAAGGTAGTGGAATCGAACAGGGTATGCTTGAAAAGTTAGGCACACCATTCTTTACAACGAAAGAACAAGGGACAGGTTTAGGATTAGCCGTGTGTTACGGTATAGTTTCACGCCACAACGGAAGGATAAGTGTTGAAACTAGTCCTACAGGTTCTACATTTTATGTATACTTTGAATTGAGTAATAAGAAAGCGGTGGAAAGAGTTGCGCGCGAGATTCCACCTGTCGCGTAATAAGTGCCACTAGCATCCTGTCGAAGGAGCGCCTCTTCATAGATGAAATTTCCTATGGAGAGGTACCCCTTTTATTAATATAAAAAGACAAACAGCTTCCAATGCTATAAAACAGTTTGGGCTAGACAATTAAGCACTTAGCAGTGCTAGTAAACACAGTTTACTAAACTTAAAAGATTATATATTAGAATATTCCAAAAACTGTTAGATTTTTATATTAAATTCCTTAAATCACGTTTATAATCTATTCAGGATTAAAAAAATACATTTCTATATTTTTAACCTGAAAATTGGAGGAACAAGGATGATCTTGGCAAGAATTAAAGTAATTATTGATGAGCAATTTATCTATGAAGGAGATTTAAATGAACAAACAAGAGTTATTGATGACCTAGGTGCTGATTCATTCGACATTCCAGCCATGGTGAATGCACTAGAAGATGAATTTGGAGTAAGGATTCGTGATGAAGAGCTAATTAAAATTAGAACTATCGGTGATATAATTAAAACCATCCAGGGAGCAATAAGTTTAGGAGGGAATCAATAATGGAACAAAATATGTCTATTGATAAATTCTTGTGTAAAAGTGCTCAAGTTTTGCCGAATAAAGTGGTAATCCATTATGAGAATGAAATGATTACATATAGTCAATTAGACAAGGAAGTAAATAATCTTGCTCAAGGACTCATCGACTTGGGGCTGAAAGCTAGTGATAAAGTTGCTGTCATCCTTGAAAATTGCCCTGATTTTGTTCGAATATATTTTGCGATCCTTCGAGCGGCGGGTACTGTGGTACCATTAAATCCCTTATACAAAGAAGATGAAATACAATACATCATAAATGATGCCAATATTAAATTACTAGTAATAGATCAGGAATTACTACCGAAGATTAATAAAATAAGAGCCGTGATATCTGATTTAAAGATAATCGTAATTGGAGGGACTAAAGAAAAAAACATTATTCCTTTTGCAGATCTTCTCAACAAAGAGGCAGATCCAGTTGAAATGAATGTAGAAGAAAACGATTTAGCAGCCTGCCTCTATACCTCCGGTACAAGTGGCAGTCCAAAAGGAGCTCTCTTCTCCCACGGAAATCTTATGTTTCTTACCAAAGCCTGCATCACAAGAATGGATCTGAGAATTGAAGACTATAATTTATGTGTTATTCCCCTTTCTCATATCTTTTCTCAATTAACAAATATGTTAATGCCAATTTTTTTAGGTGGAAATGTTACAATTTTACCTCGATTCATACCAAGCGCTGTTTTAAATGAAATAGCTGTCAAAAACATTAGTTTCTTTTGTGGCGCACCAGCTATGTATTCATCGCTGTTAGCTGTTCTTTCTCAAGATCAGAATTATAACATCTCCTCCTTAAGAATTTGCATTAGCGGAGGAGCACCTCTCCCTCTAGAAGTCACGAAAGTATTTATGGAGAAATACGGTATTACCTTAACCGAAGGAAGTGGTCCAACCGAGGCTATTTCTTGTGTCGGGCGTCCTGAGGCCAATAAGCCTGGTTCAGTAGGACCCGTTTTGGAAGGTGTTAAAATAAAAATTGTCAATGAGAATGATCAAGAAGTACCTCAGGGAGAAATCGGAGAATTATGTGTACAAGGTCCTAGTGTAATGCAGGGTTATTTAAACCTTCCCGAGGCAACTGCTGAAGCCCTGAGGGGAGGGTGGTTCTACACCGGAGATCTAGTCAAGATGGATGAAGACGGTTATGTATTTATCATTGGAAGAAAGAAAGATATGATTCTAGTAGGGGGTATGAGTGTCTACCCTAGTGAAATAGAGCAATGTCTTTCTTATCATCCGCTAATTTTAGAAGCAGCAGTGATTGGAATCCCTGACAAAGACAGGGGTGAAATTGCAAAGGCTTTTATTGTATTAAAACCTGGAGCCACTGCAGAACCTAAAGAATTCATACTGTATTGTCGTAAACATTTAGCGAATTTTAAATGCCCTAGGCAAGTTGTAATTTTAGATAGCTTACCTAAAAGCCCTATTGGAAAAGTAGACAAAAAACAATTGGGATAATATTAGCTCAAAACAACAAAGATTTACTCTCGGCGGCTTAATCTTAATTACTTTATTTCATTGTCAGGATTTTTCAATGGCTTGGTTTATAACACCTGTTTTTCAAGAAACAGGTGTTATAAAAATTATTAATAAAATGGATTCTTCGTAAACTTCAGGTAGGGTAAATCCACCTATCTGAAGTCTTGATGTTTAGCTTTAGCGGAACAAGTTAACTTTGTCGATTTAAGGATATTGCGATAATCTAATAAAGCATTAAATACAATAATTTAAGTAAAGACTTGATGTAGATCAATAGCATGCAAGGTGGAATTAGCATGAAAAAGGAGATAAACACCTATCCTCTAACCAGTGCCCAGAAGTCTATTTTAATTATAGAAAAGTTTTACCCTAAAACGAGTTACGTTAATTTAGGAATAACAATTCGAATAAAGGGCCAACTAAACTACCATCTATTAAATAATGCGATTAACCAGGTTATCCTACAAAATGATGCCTTACGTACTCGGCTAAAGGTTGAGTCTTCTAATACAGTACAGTATTTTTCAGAATACAAAGAGCAAACTTTCCAATTGTTGGACTTTAGTAATACCAAGGATTCAGAAGAGTATCATAAGTGGGCTCAAAATGCCACCACGACAGCATTTCCATTTTATGATTCTGACCTTTGTTATTTTGCTATGGTAAAGTTTCCTGAAGAAGGTGGTATATTTATAAAATGCCACCACATTATTGTTGACTTTTGGTCAATAATTTTATTAGTAAATCATGTAGTAGAGAATTATAACTGCTTAATCAAAGAAATGGGTCTTGAGATTTCGATTGAACGCTCTTATGTAGAACATATAATTAAGGAACAAAAGTATTTGTCCTCGCCAAGGTATTCCAATGACAAGGATTTTTGGAATCAGATCATAAAAAAGGTGCCTTATACCACTTTGTTTAAGAAGAGAAAATTTAATAGTATTGAAGCTAGAAGAAAGAGTTACTGTTTACCGAGGGATATTTCTACAAAGATAAATGAGTTGTGTCTTGAGTACAAGATTTCACCATTTATCCTTTTCTGTTCGGCTTTGTCAATCTATTTCTGGAAGAAAGAGGGCAGAGAACAAATTGTAATCGGTACGACAGTATTGAATAGAGCTACTCTTCAAGATAAAAAAACTATTGGAGCATTTTTTAATAATTTACCCTTTATAATTAAATTAAATCCTTCTTTAAATTTCAATGATTATCTGAGTTACTTAAGTTGGGAATGGCTCAAAATGTTAAGATATAGTAGCTACCCTTATATTAATCTCCTCAAGGAATATCGGGAAATACATAAAGTTCAAAATGAATTATTTGATTTTACACTGACTTTTCTTAATGCCAGTCTTAATGGGGACCAAATTAAATTTGAGTTTGAGTCTCACTTCAATGGTCAAGAGGTAAATGCTTTACGCATAAATATCAATGATATGGAAGGTGAAGGCCTCTTTCATCTAGATTATGATTTTTCAATAGAGGTTCTAAATGAAGATGAGATACAAGAAATCAATAAATCTATAATAAATTTAATCCAAGACGGCATAAAAAACCCTCATCAAAGTATTGGTAAACTTAATATGCTGTCTAATTCACAACAGCAGCTAATTCTTAATAAATTTAACCAAACAGAAATGAAATTCATACCCGAAAGAACCTTCATCCATATGTTGCAAGAAAAGGTTAACAGGATTCCTGAACACATTGCCCTAGTGTTTGAAAACAATGAATTAACATATAAGGAAATAAATGATAAGTCAAATCAATTAGCCAGATTCTTACTTAAGAAAGGTATTAAAAAAGAGGAGATCGTTGGCTTTAGCGTTGAACGGTCGTTTAATCTGGTTATTGGAATTTTGGGCATCTTAAAAGCTGGAGCCGCGTATCTGCCTATTGATCCAAGCTATCCTAGGGAGAGAATCGAGTATATGTTAAGGGATAGTGATTGCCACTTCATCTTGACTAATTGTTGTCATAAACATAACTGTTTGAAGACTAAGGTAGAAATCATTGATCTTAGTACTCTTGAAATCTTGGAAGGTAGTAAGGAAGATTTGACTTGTAGTTCTAGACCGACTGACTTGGCCTATGTTATTTATACATCAGGGTCTACCGGTTTACCTAAAGGTGTGATGATCGAGCATAAAGCTATTAGCAATTTCGTCCATGCCATTACTCGGGAAATCGATTTTTCTTATAAGACAATAATTTCTATGACTACCCTGTCTTTTGACATATTTTTTCTTGAGACATTTTTACCACTTCTTATAGGTATGAAAGTGATAATCGCCAATAATGAAGAACTAGTCACCCCTGCTTTGCTGTCTAACTTGATAGTAAGATACCAGGTAGATGTTTTACAAGCCACACCATCAAGGATGAACGCAATGCTCAATAATAACTCAACTTGTCTAAATAAATTGTCTCTTATAATGGTCGGTGGTGAAGTTTTTCCTGAATCATTATTGCTGAGTCTTAAAAAAATCACAAACGCTAAGATCTTCAATATGTATGGGCCCACAGAGACTACAATCTGGTCTTCAACAAAAAGACTTGATGATACTGATCAACTTTCCATCGGAAGGCCTATTGGAAATACCAAGTTTTATATTCTGGATATATATCAAAAGCCTGTTCCTATTGGCATGCTAGGTGAAATATTTATTGCTGGGGACAGTGTTGCACGGGGTTATCTGAACAGACCTGAGTTAACAGAGGAAAGATTTGTACCCAATCCCTTTGTTCCTGGGACAAGGATGTATAAAACAGGTGACATAGGAAAGTGGTTAAAAAACGGTGAAATTGAACATATCGGACGAAACGATAATCAGGTAAAAATCCGGGGTTTCCGTATCGAATTGGGAGAAATAGAAAAATGCCTCCTGAAAAATGAGAGTATCAATCATGCTGTTGTTACCTCCAATCTGGGCAACTTAGATAGGGCATACCTCTGTGCTTTTTTAGTTGGCAATGAAGAACTGTCCTTATCTAAGTTGCGACAGCATTTGTCGGATTACTTACCAGATTATATGATCCCCAATCGTTTTATATGGCTTCCAGATCTTCCGTTAACTCCCAATGGTAAAGTAGATCGTAAATCCTTGCCAGACCCTGATTGGGTTGAGGAACATATTCCACATGCGTATGTTTCACCAGGGGATGGAATAGAACAAAAACTTGCCGATATATGGAGTGAGGTCCTGGAAACACCTAAAGTGGGAATAGATGATGATTTTTTTGTACTTGGTGGGGATTCATTAGCGATCCTGGAGATATTATCCAAAACTTTACCTAATGATTGGAAGATTTCAGCCCAGGAATTTTACGAATATCCAACAATTAGGAAGCTTGCCACGGTGATAAAAGAGAGATGTTTGATTACGAATCAAATCAAAAACGCTTATTCGAATAATTTAGCGAGTAATTTGGATGTCCTAAAAAGATATACTGTTCAAGAAACAGTTGACGCTGGAAACGTCTTGTTAACAGGAGTGACAGGCTTTTTAGGGATGCATATCCTTATGGAGCTTTTGAATTCTCATGCCGGTAAAGTGTATTGTTTAGTGCGAGAGCAGGGCTTTGAAAAAAGGTTTGGGAATTTGTTTAACTTTTATTTTCCTCAAGCTTCTATGGAGCGGGTTCATGACAGAATCGTTCTAGTACACGGAGATATTTCCAAGAAAAGATTGGGGCTTTCAGAAGATGAGTATCAAAGACTTGCTGGAAATGTAGCATCTGTGATCCATTCTGCAGCTATGGTTAAACATTTCGGTATTTATTCAGAATTTGAAAGAGTAAACGTCAATGGTACACAAGAAATAGTTGATTTTTGCCAAAAACATAATAAACACTTGAGCTTTATTTCCACTATCAGTGTTTCAGGTAATTATATGAGTGAGGAAAAATTCACAAAAGACTTTACCGAAAATGACTTGTATATTGGTCAGGACTACCAAAGCAATGTTTACGTAAGAAGTAAATTTGAGGCAGAGAGCCTTATATTGGAAGCAGTTAAAAAAGGTTTAATGGCTACAATTTTCAGAGTAGGAATTTTAACTGGCCGCCTTTCTGATGGGCAATTTCAGTACAATATTGAAGAGAATGCGTTTTATCGGAAACTAAAAAGTATCTTTGAAATTATGCTTCTTCCTGAAGAAGTTTTCGAGGAATTCATAGAATTTACACCTGTAGACTCTTGTGCAAAGGCAATAATCGCTATCTTAAAGAGTAACTCTCCGAAACTGCTAATATTTCATTTGTTTAATCACAAAACCCTCAGAATAGAAAATTTCTTAAATATGTTAGGGTTATATGGGATAAGAATAAAGGGTATACCTCCAAAACAGTTTATAGATGTTATTATTTCCTTATCACAATCTGAGAAAGGGAAAGAAATCATTAATGGGATTGTGACAGATATAATTGTGAAAGGAACTTTGACTTTTACTCCCGCTTTCGAGGTCAGTTCTTTAGAAACAGTTGACTATTTGAAAAGCGTTGGTTTCGAGTGGCCTGATTTGACAGAAGAATACTTTGGGAAAATCATCGGTTACATGAAACAAGTAGGCTTTTTACAAGAATCAAAATCAATTTTTGAATCTATGTTTTAAAACTTAAAAAGCAGGAATTAGAACGTATAATCTAGAACTTAACAATTATTCTGTAATATAGTAGTATATTACGTCGCTTTTTAGAAAAGGGTGGAAAATAATGTTGAGTACAATGATTAACAACGTATTCCCTAAGACTAATATTACTGAAGATCAAAAAAAGCAATTCAACAGCGAACTTATTGATACTAATTTTATACGTTCTAGAAACTTAAGTATTTTATTGCTTTTTGTTATTACGGTTCTACTTTTCACTGATTATCTTAATCATAATAAAGGACTCTTAGAAGGGGATGTTGGTTACAGGTTATTGTTCTATAGTCATCTTTTTCATGTCATAGCAATATTACTGGCATTTCTTTCCGGAATTAGTTTTGATTCAAATAAATCTGGGGGTAAACAACGTTTTGTTACTGTTTTTAGTTATCTAACTTTAATAGGCTCTACCATTGTTTCAACAGCTGACCAGTATATGAATGGACAGATAACTGTATTTGTCCTTGTTTCTTTTCTTTTTGCTATAATAAATTATCAAAAACTTATGTTCAATATGGTTATGTATACTATCTCATATACGATATTTATCATAGGGATAACATATGCCCAAACTAACCCTAATATATTAAGAGGGCATTATATTAACGGTACAGTTATAGTGATATTGGTTGTTTTTCTTTCAAGGATTCTCTATTATGCAAAAGTCAAAGACTTTTCAAGCAGAAAGACAATTGAACAACAAAATAGTAAACTTGAGAAAACAAATCAGGAACTATCACTTGCAAATAAAGAACTTTATGAATCACTGTTGGCCTTAGATGAATCCCAAAACATAATTTTTACGCTTACGCTAACCCTTGAATCTAAAGATACAAATACACATGGACATTCAGAAAGGGTCGCGAAGTACGCGATGGCTATTGCGAAACACCTTGGACTCGATAATAGAGACAGGGTTAATCTATGGAGGGCAGCCATTTTACATGACATAGGTAAAATCAGTATTCCGGATGCTATTTTAAATAAGCCTTCTTCCTTATCAGAAGATGAATGGGCTATTATGAAATCCCACCCTGAACGCGGTGCAGAAATTTGTTCTAAATTAAAATTTGCTCGTGAAATATTACCAATAATTAGATATCACCATGAGCGTTACGATGGCAATGGATATCCAGAAGGCTTAAAAGATGAGGCTATTCCATTTTTAGCCAGAATTGTTAGTATTGCTGATACTGTTGACGCTATGACATCCCCACGTAGTTATAGATCGCAACCAAGAACAATGGAACAGGCAATAGAAGAACTAAAAAGATGTTCTGGTACGCAATTTGACCCAGCTTTGGTGGAAACTTTTATCGAGGTATATGGGTAAAGCTATACACCCACAAACTACATTACAGCGGCCGAGGCAAGGAACACAAAGATGATACAATTCAAAAAGGAGAGATTTTAAACTATATGAAACTTGTATCATGGAACGTTAATGGGATTCGAGCTTGTGTAAAAAATGGCTTTGTAGATACATTTAGGTTCTTTTATCCTAATAAAATAGAAGCCTATACATGGTGGTCATACATGTTTAATGCTAGAGCTAATAACGCAGGATGGAGAATCGATTACTTTTGTGTTTCTGAAGAGTTCAAAGATCAGCTGAAAGATGCTGTTATATACAATGATATCTTGGGCTCGGATCATTGCCCTGTCGGGTTAGAAATAGTTTAAGACAGAATAATTATAGAAAGAAGTTAAAATTATAAAGCAGCTCAAATAGGGCTGTTTTTATTGTTGGGTAAAAAATCATCATCTCTTTTCTATATAGTTAATCGTTTTGAATTAAAAGCTCAATTAATAAACTGTATTATGCCATTCATGGAATAAAAGGATTTATAATATGTTTTAGCGTATAGTATATTAAACTTAAATACAAATTCTGGTTCAGATGGGTTTTGATTATGTATGTAACATCTTGTCTTGAGAAAGAGGTGAAAATAGAAGAATGTATATCACTGAGTATGAGATTGCTTTAAGACTCTTTTTAGCGTGCGTTTTTGGTGGAATAGTAGGATTTGAAAGGGAAAAAAATGATAGTCCTGCTGGATTTAGAACCCACATCTTGGTATCCTTAGGGTCTGCTTTAATCATGATTTTATCAATGTATGGATTCAATGATTTTGCTTCAGTCAATAAAGACCCTGCTCGATTGGCTGCTCAAGTCGTTTCAGGTATAGGCTTTTTAGGAGCAGGTACTATTTTAAGAGATAGAACTTCGGTTAAAGGATTAACAACTGCTGCTTCACTATGGGTAGTTGCAGCAATTGGGTTGGCAGCAGGCGCAGGATTCTATTTCTCGTCATTTTTTGTTACGTTGTTAGTTTTTATTACGTTAGAACGCTCAGTAGAAACGTATTTTTTCAGAAATAGTCAAACGTTGAAAGTAGTAGCTATCAATGGAACTTGTAAAGTAAAAGAAATAAATCGTCTTCTTGAGGCCCATAGTATAGTCCCACAAAATATTTCTATGACTTTGTTAAATGAAGAATATAATAGAACAACAATTCAATACAAAGTAAGAACACCCTTTCGTAAAATAAACATGGAACAAATAATTGAAGATATCAATGAAATTGATGGAATATACTCAGCTGAACAAGAGGGTAACAGTAAAGGTTCATCATTACCCTCCTTTACCCGTTTATTTGAACGCTTTAAAAGGCCTAATAAGCCTTCAATGTAGTGTACATTTTATTCACTTTAAGCTAAAATCAATAAAAGGCTGATCATTATGATCTTACTGTCTAATATCGTTCTGCAGGTTACATGCATGGACGATATTTTCTTTTGGTATACTTTTTACCAATCATGAGATTTGTCTTATCAGAATAACAACTACTACAAAAAATGCAGGAATAGTAATCGCACACGTCGAAAGATGTCATTATATTGAGGGTTCAAACTAAGGAGGGGTAAAATGTTTGACGAAAAGATGCTCATAGATTTACAAAGTACATTAGGTTCTAGTGGGATACTCATCAGCTTTTCCGGTCGCTTTTCTCAAGGAATCATCGAGGAGCTCGGAGAAGCAATCATGAAACATATGGAAGCAGAGGACCGTCCTCGGAATTCAATATATAATGTTTTTGCAATTTTTGTTGAAATTACTCATAACATTAAAAAGTATGCAGTTTCGAAACTAGGTAGCGAATTTTACGATCGCATATATAATTCAGGTATTGTGACTATTGGCAGGAATGAAGAAGGTTATTTTATTTGCTCTGGAAACTTAATAGAGAAAGCAGACTCAGAGAGGTTAGCTGAGAAGCTGGACTCTCTGATCCACTTGGATAAAGATCAGCTTAAGAAGCGGTATAAAGAACAGATGAAGAAAGATCTGCCTCCGGACAGTACAGGAGCGGGTCTGGGTCTTATTGATATCGCCAGAAAGTCTAGCAAATCTATGAATTATTCTATGCGTAACATGCAGGACCTATCATTTTTCACCCTTACAGTAAGGGTTTAGGGAGAGGTGAATTGAATGGATAATTTATTTTTAGAGGCGACTAAAGCAACCCCTTTAATTAATTTTGATGCAGATAAAAGAATTATATTTATAAAAGGGCAATCTTACCCAGAGAATGCCTTCAAGTTCTATGATCCAGTGTTTAACTGGATAGATACTTATTTAGCTGCAAATCCTTCAGAAATACGGATTGATGTACGACTTAGTTATGTGAATACAAGCAGCTCAAAGTGTATTATGATGCTCCTGGAAAACTTTGAGAAAGCTTTTGAGAGGGGAGTTAATATACAACTTAAATGGTACTGTGATATGGAAAATGAAAGTGAAGTAGAATGCGCTGAGGAATTTAAGGAGGATGTGACCTTTCCGTTTGAGATAATTCCAGAGTTAGAGAAGGATCATTAGTTTAGATTAAGTTTACGACACAGAAGTACAAATGTACCGGAATGTAATAGGTAACAGGAGTAAGAATGTGAATAAGATAAAAAGATCTGGCCTATATGACAAAGGGACAATGTGGGTTATTTTATTGGCTTGTCTTAGTATTGCAATCTCAATGCTTTTGACAGGCTCCTTAAGCTATAACATCACTAAGAAGGCGGTTATTGAAAAGCTTAAGACCAAGGATCTATTTTTTATCGTCCAGTCAGCGGCAGGAAGAATTGACGGAAGGATGGCAAGGGCCAAAGAAACTTCTTTAATAATGGCTCGGGATCCTTTTTTAAACGAATGGGTTTCCAAAGGGGAAAGTGATCTTGAAACTAAAAAGCTAGCGTTGGAAAAATTAAACAGGATTGCTACGGAATATGATTATAGCAATACTTTCTTAGCAAGTGTAAACTCTCATACTTATTGGACGGAAGGTGACGTGGTAGGTAAGCTTTCCGAAACAAATCCCCAGGACCAGTGGTTTTTTGAAACGATTCAATCAAGAACTCCAATTTCAGTGAATATTGATTACAATAAAGAACGTGATAATACCTTTGTCTTCGTAAATGCGTTGATGGGCGATCTTGAAAAACCGCTCGGTGTAACAGGAGTTGGATTAGATCTTAACGATATTTCCAAGGAGTTCACGTCTTATAAATTTGGGGAAATCGGAACTGTCTGGCTTGTAGATCGTTTCGGTAAAATTCACCTAGCTGCAAATTTGGAAGATCGAGGTAGGCAGTTGCGAGACTTATTGCCTTCAGATATCTGTGCAATGGTTTTAAGTAGTGACACTCAAAGTGTAGATCAACAACAGATTATAGAATATACGAGTTCTGATGGTGAACTAATTGACCTAGTTCATCAGACACTGCAATCCACCGACTGGCAGTTAGTCCTGCAGGTTCCGAGAAAAGAAACCATTGGATTTTTAACGTCTATTATGACAAATACTATTATTACAGCCTTATTAGCACTTCTATTAATCACTTTTGTCTTTTATTTGGTTTCGACTCGAATTGCTAATCCCTTGAAACGAGCTATTCGACTAAGTGAGGAGCTTGAACGAAAGGTTAATGAAAGAACTCAAGAACTTAAGGAACAAAATATTAAGATTATGGATAGCATCGACTACGCTAAGAAACTGCAGGAGACGATCATTGCCTCAGATCAGGAGATGCTTGACGCTTTTAAAAATAGCTTCGTTCTATGGCAACCAAAAGATATTGTAGGTGGGGACTTTTACTGGTTGCGGAAAATGAATAATAAGGTTATTTTAGCAGTGGCAGATTGCACTGGACATGGGGTGCCTGGTGCTTTGATGACTATGGCTGTAGCGCCTATTCTTAACCATATTGTGCAGGAAGGGTATCATTCCAGCCCTGGTGAAATTATTAAAGAACTAAACCTGCGCATAAAATCAGCAATGCAGAAAGAAGGGACCCGAATTACGGACGACGGATTGGATATTGGGATATGTCTAATTGAAGGAGACACATTAAAATTTGCAGGAGCCAAAATAGATCTCTATCAAAAAAAACAAGAAGGGGTCCTAAGGATTCAGGGGGATCGCCATAGTATTGGTTACCTGAAGTCCGATCCCAACCAAACATTTAAAAATACAATACTTGAAATAACTAAGGATGATTATTTTTATATAACTACGGATGGATTTATTGATCAAAATGGAGGGCCTAAAAATCATTCGTTTGGTCGTAAGCGCTTTATATCTTTGATAGAGGAAAGCAGCAACCTTAATAGTCAAGAACAACGGAACTTCTTTAATCAGTCGTTAATAAATTTTTGCCAAGAGGAGCCTCAAAGGGATGATATCACAGTTCTTGGCTTTCAAGTCTGATAAGCTTTAATGTAAAAAATAGTGTGTCCAAGGGAAAAAACGAGAAAGGACTCCTCTAATGATTGATAGAGATTTTCAAAGACAATTATTTTATAAAGAACTACAAGTCCTAGAGCAGGCATTATTGGACCTTTCCAAAGGCAAATACGAAGGAAATGAGTTTCTCGCCGATTATAAGTTGATCGTGACAAATTACGAAAAGCTACTAACATTTACCCGACGGATTTTTAAAATTAGCGATATACAGGCGAAGAACCTATTACAGCGGGAGAATGAAATAAAAAATATCCTCAATAATGCCGGACAAGGCTTTCTTACTTTTGGTCGGGATCTAATAATCGATCGAGAGTATAGCGCTGAATGCGAAAAAATCTTCAGATGCAAAATTAACCGCATGAATATTCTCGACTTACTAAAAAGTGAGGATGAAGTACAAAATGCTCTCTTTGCGGAGGTTTTTAAGAGTGTCTTAGAATCTACAGATCAAGAGATATTACAGCAATCAATAAGCAAATTACCGAAGATTATAAAACGCGAAGAACACTATCTATCTATCGAGCTAAAACCAATTCCTCCAAACTATGAAGACGATAATCTCTTATGTATGTTAATACTCACGGATGTCACGGAAAAGCATAAGGCTCAGGAACAAGTAGCTTTCCTAAGCTTCCATGATAAACTTACGAGTTTGTATAATCGCGCTTATATTGATAACTGGATTGAAGAATTCCAACCGGAAGAAAACTTCCCGCTTAGTGTGATCATGGCGGATCTAAATGGGCTAAAGTTGGCTAACGATGTGTTTGGTCATATTCAGGGAGATATGCTTTTAAAAGGACTCGCTAAAGTCCTACTTCATTGCACTCGCAGAACAGATATTGTCGTACGCTGGGGAGGGGATGAATTTTTAATTCTATTACCTGGCACAGATAGTTTAGCCTGCAAAAAAGTTGCAGAACGCATTACAGAAAGCTGCAAACAGCAGGAGGGGTTACCCACTGAGCTTAGTGTTTCACTAGGAATGGCAACTCAAAAGGTATTTGCTAAAAATATCTCAGATTTATTTGGTATTGCTGAAAATAGAATGTACAGTGACAAATTGCAAAAAAGCAAGGAAGTGCGTAGTAGACTCATCCTTAGCATAGAAAAAGAACTTCATACCAGGTTCTTTGAAGACCCTGGACATGTTGAGAGAGTCGGTCATTTAGCCTTTACTCTTGCTCAGGCAGCAGAATTAAGCCCAGGGTCACTTGAACTGGATAATTTAAGTTTAATGGCGAGACTTCATGACATAGGTAAAGTAGGTATTCCTAAAGAAATTCTTGGTAAAGGTACCGAATTGACAAGTCAAGAATGGGAAATAATGCAAAGACATAGTGAAATTGGCTTTCGAATGGCACAGGCTATCGACGAATTGGTAGTAGCGAAAGCAGTTTTGGCCCTCCGCGAACACTGGGATGGATCAGGGTATCCACGTGGATTAAAGGGGGATCAAATACCTCTACTATCACGACTAGTTGCGATAGTGGATGCCTTTGACGTGATGACCCACAATCGACCTTATCGATTAGCCAAGTCGCAAGAAGAAGCAATTGAAGAATTACAGCAAGCAAGCGGGAAACAGTTTGATCCCCGACTGACAGAGCTTTTTATAGCTAAGCTCTTAAAATAGGTAGGCCTTCACTCTGAGCAGTGAAGGCTAATTTTTTTTAACTGATCAGCCCCCTATGCTCCTAGTCAGCACACTGATGATGAAGCAGAGTACGGGGGCTCACTCCCACTTGCTATAAGATGGTATGAACTGAAATGCTAGCGATGTTTGGTTACAAAGTTGGAATGATAATTGCAATAAGTTACTGAGGCAAATATATGTTAAAGGAGAAGGATGATATGAAAATGTATAGTAAAGAACATCAATGGGTTCAGTTAGAAGGCGAGATCGTTCACATTGGGATTACGGAATATGCGGCGAAGCAATTAGGGGATATAGTTTTTGTGGAATTTCCATCGGTAGGTGATCAATTTAGTGCTGGAGAAGCTATGGCAAGGGTTGAATCTGTAAAATCCTCTTCAGAGATCTATACACCTGTAAGCGGGATTGTACTGACTATAAAAGAGGAATTAAGTGATGTCCCTGAACTGTTAAACACTGACCCTGAAGGAGAAGCCTGGATCGCTGAACTTAAACTTGAAAATGCCGCGGAACTAGGTGATTTACTGACTAAAGAAGAATACTTGGCTAGCCTTTCTAACTAGCTCTGCATACTCGCCCTGTGAATATTTGCAAGATCACAGGGCGTTTACTTTATTTAAAATTGACTCTTTGCTATTGGATAGGCTGAGTATTATAATGAGGAGACTTATTGAGTTTGGCATTTAGAGGAGACGTTATGAAAGTTAAGCAAATAATGTTAGAGAACCCTCGGACCTTACACTACAGCAAAACAATACAGGATGCCTGTCATTTATATAGGCAAACTAAAGTTAACTGCGCTCCGATTGTAGATGATGAAGAGAATGTTGTGGGAATTCTAACTGTCTTTCGATTGCTTGAGGCGATCGAAGAAGGAGCGACCTTTGCTACTAGAGTAGACCAGATCATGGAAAGAAATTTGCAAATTATTGATGAAGATACTCCCTTTCGTGATATCAGCGAACAGACGATGGATAGGCTGCTAATTTTTAATAATAAGCAACGACTTACTGGCGTCTTAACTCGGATCGATCTAATCAATAAAGTCCATTGGGCTTTGATGAATTCCGAGCACAAATTGGCTGAGGTCTCTGAAATCAACAAAGAGTTAAGAAGCGTTATCGAGGCGTCCTATGATGGTATTATAGTGGTCGATAGTCACGGATTGGTACAAATTGTCAACAAGAGTTTTTATAGAGTTCAGGGTTCTGACCATGACCCCATGGGAGAGCGGATAGAACAGCTTGCAATTATGTGTCGTGAACTTCTAATTCAGGTGTATCAACGAGTGATGGCAAATGGGAAAGTTACCTTTGATAGATATAAGGGAAAACACTTAACTGAATTAGCAATTACGGGAAGCCCTGTCCTGGATGAACAGGATCGTCTTCTCCGCGTGGTTATTAGCATTCGAGATTTAACGGAGTTAAATCAATTAAAGCTTCAATCCGAGCGTTATTCACATGAACTAAAATCACTGAGGGCAAAGGAACAAAAGGATTTAATCTACCACAGTTCAGCCATGGAGCGGGTAGTTAACGAAGCCTTGCGGGTATCTGGGGTTGATTCTACGGTTCTTATTACAGGTGAATCCGGAGTAGGTAAAGAAGTCATAGCTAAAACGATTCATCAAAATAGTCCCAGGGCAGAGGGACCTTTTATACAAATCAATGGTGGAGCTATACCGGAGAATCTCTTAGAATCTGAATTGTTCGGCTATGAGAAGGGATCTTTTACTGGGGCCAATAAGGAAGGCAAACCCGGAATGATGGAACTGGCTAACGGAGGTACTTTATTGCTGGATGAGGTTGGGGATATGCCCTTGAACCTTCAGGTCAAATTATTGAGAGCAATCCAAGAGCAAGAGATATACCGGATTGGTGGACGTGTACCAATAAAGCTTAATATCCGAATCCTATCAGCCACCAATAAGAATTTGGAGATTTTGGTCAAAGAAAAGAAGTTCCGAGAAGATCTGTTTTACCGTCTTAATGTAGTACCCATAAAAATACCACCGTTGCGTGAGCGGAAAAGTGATATTTTACCCCTTGCCAAACATTTTTTGGATAAGGTTAACGAGCGGTACAAGATGCAAAAGTATTTTTCCTATGAGGTCTGCAAACTCTTTGAAGACTATAACTGGCCTGGAAACATTAGAGAACTAGCTAATTTAGTAGAACGCCTGGTAATCATGTCTGAACAGGATGCCATTTTCCCAGACCAGTTGCCAGAGACGTTCTTTGCTAAATTTTCCTCTAGCCCTGTCAGGATATCTGTTGATCAGATCGTTCCTTTAAAGGAGGCTAGGGATATTGTCGAGACTGAATTAATTATAAAGGCCTTGAAGGAGTATAACAGCCTACGTCGTGCGGGAGAGGTCTTAGGAGTAGCCCATTCTACTTTATTGCGGAAGGCTAGGTCCTTAGGGATTTCCTATTCGGACTAATAGTGGTACAAGAATGCACAAGGTGGTGCATGGAAGGAACAGGGCTTATGTGCCTAATGTAAGGGGATCCTCGTACAACATATATAGTGAAATGATTTTGGCATGGTGCACTAAGGCACCATGCGTTTTGTATTATCAGGATAGTATTAGTGACAAGCATAAAACCATCAGGAAATTGCCGGAGCAGGAGGTTTGGCGCGGGCGCTTGCCAACTTAAGTTCACTCGCATGTATTCGTTTAATAGATTTTAAGGGCTTTATACAGTTAGAGAAATGGCACGGTATTTGCAATAGTAATCACAAGGACAAGGGAATTATTCATAACAAGGTGGTGGAGTTGATGCTATATAACTAACGTGAAGAAGATTAGACAATCACACGACTACAACCAGCAGCAGAAGTTGTTTATAAAGGAGAGATTAGTTATGTCACAAGTTAACATCACTTGGGAAGGAAATATGAAATTTGTAGGTACAGATGAAAGTGGATTTAAAGTACCTATGGATGCTTCAGCTATTTATGGCGGGAAAAACGAAGGCATAAGGCCGATGGAGTTAATGCTAATGTCTCTTGGTGGATGCACAGGGATTGAGTTGGGTCATATTCTCAATAAAATGAGAGTCGTATACGATCATTTAGACATTGAAGTAAGAGGAAATAGAGTAGAAGAGCATCCCAAGGTGTTCAGCGATATTCACGTCGTATATCGGTTAACTGGAGAGAATATCCCGTCAGAAAAGGTGAATAAAGCCCTCCAAATGGCGGAACAAGTCTATTGTTCAGCATCAAATATGATAAAAAAAGTAGCGGAAATTACGTATTCTATAGAAATTAATGGTACGGTCCACAAGTATGAAGCGATTTAGTTAAACCAAAGGCAGGGGTAAACCCACTTATCGATAAATGAGAAATATGATCGTAATGTATTAATTAATGTAAAGGAGGAGCACTCATGAATTCATTTGGAGCATGGATTGTAGGATTGTGGCTAACCTATACGGTTGTCCTTATTATACTAAGCAGATATGCCAAAAAGAAAGCTGAGTCTGGTGCGGGTGGTGATGGTTTTTGGGTTGGAGGCCGCAGCTTTAAACCTTGGATGGTCTTCGTTTGTATTACGGGCTTATTTTCCGGATCATCGTTCATTTCTGTTTTAGAATTATCCTATAAAGTAGGACTTTCGGCGGCCTGGTATGGCATTGCAGAAATGGTTCACGTTTTAATCATCGCGTTATTATTGATTGCTAATCTGCGTAGGTTGAAAATGGTAACTGTTTCAGGATTAATTGGAGATAAATTTGGGCGGCTAGCATTGGGGGTGAGCGGCGCGATTACTGCTTTTACCTTTCCAATGTGGTCAGTTGCAACCGCACTTGCCTTTGCCTCAGCACTTCACGTATATACCCCTCTATCGCTTCCCATTTCCATCGCGATTACAAGTATTACACTCCTGATTTTCCTTCAATCAGGTGGGATGTGGTCAATTGTTGTTACTCAAACAGCGAATAGTGTTGCTTTTGCAGCAATGTTTATCGTTGGGTGTATCGCCTTCTTTATTGAACCTGGTTTTGACGGACTAGCCCTTTTGGCAACCTCTAAACCTGCTATGTTCTCTGTATCAAATGCCGGGTTGCAAGTGATCATTGCTTGGTTTGCTACATTTCTAATTAATGTTTTTGTCGCCCAGGCTGCATTTCAGATGGCCTTGTCCTGCCGTACTCCTGAGGAAGGTAGAAAAGGCTTATTAATGGCTTTTGGAGCAAATATTTTCTTTGTTGTTTTCGGTGTTTTGTTTGGTTTGTCAGCAGCCACAGTAGTACCAGGCGGAGCTCGTGGTATGATTGCTATACCTCAATATCTGGCTCAAGTATTACCAGCTCCATTGGTAGGTGTATTTTTCCTCGGAATTTGGGCCGCGGCGTTGGGGTGGGGGGCCCCATGCCAATTCTCCGGTGCGACAAGCCTCGGGCGTGACGTGATGGGAGCCATTAACCCGTCCTTAAGTGATGAACGCAAAGTCGTTTATACAAAGTATGCACTGGTAGCGCTAACCTTAGAGATGATTTTATTGGGCTTAATGCGTAGCGAAAACGCTTCCTGGTGGAATGTTTTAGCATGGACGTTACGAAACGGATCGACGTTCGCTCCAGTGGTTGTGGCCTTGGCTTGGCCTTTGGCAACACGTCGTGGGGCAATGGCTGCTCTGCTCGGCGGATTCACTTCTGGGTTAGCTTGGTACGCCCTTGGCGGTTGGGACCCAGTTAAGTTTTTCTTTAACATTCATCCAGTGTTTATCGGTATGACGTTTAATATATTACTAATGGTACTGGTTTCAATGGTGGAGAACGCCGGACAGTGGAAACTTAAATTTGATCAGTCATCTGGTAGAAAGACTTTAGGTCTTGTATCCACGGTAGCTATGATTATATTTGGACTCATAGCTATAACCCAGTTCAACTGGCTCTTTCAGAAAGGCTTAATTGGATTAACTCTCTTCTTGATTGTAGCAGCTATTTTTGTGAACGTTATGGTCTATATCGTGCCCATAAAATCAGAGCAACAAGTAGTTAGTGAGCAAGGATGACCAATTAAATTAGTTTGAGAAGAGGTAAGCTGGTAACGTTTTTAGGCGTTGCCAGCTTAAATATATATTATTTATAAGCGAAATAAAGTTGTTTCTAAACTAAGGAGGACTGAGTAGTTAATATGATGAGCGAACTATTTGATCTAATTGTCATTGGCGGTGGGCCTGGTGGATATACAGCCGCTGCCAAAGCCAGCGCTCTGGGCGGTAAGGTAGCCCTTGTAGAAAGAGGGGCTTTGGGAGGGACTTGCTTGAATCAGGGATGTATACCCACCAAGACATTGCTCAAGTCTACTGAAGTACTTGAGATTGTGAAAAAGGCTAAAGATTTTGGCGTGGATATAAGCCAAATAGAGGTGTCTCTAGAAAAGATGCAAGACAGAAAACAGACTATCATAAAACGTCTTAATGCAGGTGTAGAATTCTTCATGAGAAACAATAAAATCCAAATTATCAGTGGAGAAGGGAAGATCACTAGAACAGATGAAGTAACAATATCCACTCTGTCCGAACAGATCGTCCTAAAGACACGAAACATCATTATTGCCACAGGTTCTCAGCCGACGGCGATACCAGGTTTAGAGCCAGACGGACATTGGATTATGAACAGCGACCATGCGTTAAGGCTATCAAGCATCCCCGCTAAACTCTTAATCATCGGAGGGGGAGCGATCGGTGTGGAATTCGCTAGTATCTACCAAAAACTTGGAGCACAGGTGACTTTGGTTGAGGCAATGGACAGGATTTTGCCTTTCGCTGATGGAGAAGTAAGTAATGCTTTAAAACTGCTAATGACACGGGAGAAAATCGTGGTTTTAACTGAAACCAAGGTGGATGGAATTCATAAATCGGAAGAGGGTTTATTGGTTAACGTAGAGACGCCTAAAGGACTCAAAGAGATTCAGGTGGATAAAGTATTGGTGGCCGTTGGACGACGTCCAGATTATGAAAGTTTGGGTCTGGCTGAAATAGGTCTTCAAGTGGATAAGGGAAAGATCACGGTTAACAGCAAAATGGAAACAAGTATTCCGAATATCTATGCCATAGGGGATGTAACAGGGGGAATTTTATTAGCGCATGTGGCTTCCGCCGAAGGGACAGTGGCAGCAGCAAATGCGATGGGTAAACAAAATCACATGAATTATAGTGTTGTACCTAGCTGTATCTATACTTCACCGGAATTGGCCAGCGTGGGACTTAGCGAAGAACAAGCTATCAGCCAGGGAACGGATATTGTTATTGGGAAGTCTCAGTTCGTCGGTAGCGGTAAAGCCCTGGCAATGGGAGAAAATAAAGGATTAGTTAAAATCATTGCCGAGGCAGGTAGCGGTAAAATCCTAGGGGTACATATACTTGGTCCTCAGGCCACGAGCTTAATTTCTGAGGCTGCATTGGCCATTAAATTAGGAGCTACAGTTGAAGATGTTGCAGACACAATCCATGCACATCCCTCTCTCCCCGAAACCTTGATGGAAGCGGCGGAGCAAGCGGTAAGACTAATTTGTAGTGGAAAATAACGAGGCTCCGCCTTTACCATTAATGGAAATTATTATTTTACGATATGGATGCTACATTAGTTGACAGAAAGAGTAGGTATTAACAGGAAATTTGAAGGAGTAGAAATTATGGAAAACGTGATTTCTCATAAATACAAGAACCATAAATATAACACAGAAAAATTGACTCAATGGGACGGTCAGGTTGATTGGCGTTTGCATTATTTGATTAGTCTGTCCCCTTTGTTGAGACTGTTAACTGCGGAAGACTTGGGGATAGCGATAGGTGACAGGGACAAATTTCTTATGTATTTGCCGGGGGAGAAGTTGGATTTGAAAATCAAACCGGGTGACATCATTCCAGACCATTTACCGATTCAAATGTCTATGAAAGAAGGCAGACGGGTTATCAAAGTTGTTGGCAAAGCAGCTTATGGTGTTCCGTATATAGCGATTTCTATACCGATTTATGGGGATGAAGGGCACATAATAGGTGGCATAGCGGTACAACAGTCGATAGAGCACAAAGAAAATTTAATGGCCATGTCCCGTCAGATTTCCGAAGCGCTTACTCCTCTTGTTGCGACAATCCAGGATCTGACTGCTCAGGGCGAAGAACTGAGTGCCACCAGCCAGGAACTTGCTGCTATAGCCTTTACTTCGAAAGAAGGTGTTAAGAAAACAGATGATATAGTACAGACCGTTAAAAATATCAGCAATCAAAGTAAGCTCTTAGGGATAAATTCCGCTATTGAAGCATCCCGAGCCGGTGCTGAGGGTAGAGGCTTTTCAATCGTAGCACAGGAAATAAGAAAACTTGCAGAGCAAAGTGCAAGTTCAATTACTGAGATAAAAGTTACTGTTGAGGGATTTTCTCAAGCAATTAACCAAATTAGTACATCTGCAACAGAATTAGATCGGGTTGCTTCTCAACAAGCTACACATTTAAGCCAATTTACAACGGCAATGGAAAGTCTATTAAAATTAGGTGCTGATCTCGTAACTATGGCCGAATCCATTTATGAGGAGAACTAGATTCTTAGAATCCGCTGAAAAAAGATTTATATGGTTATCTAACAAGGCTTATAAGGCAGACCGACTATTAGGCTCTGAACTTAAGAAAGACATTGGGTTGATTGTTGATACCAAAATAAATGAGACAAGGGGACAGTTACCTTGTCCCAGCTTAGAACGGATGCACGTTGAGCATCCGTTTTATTTATCTAATCTGAAAGTCTAAAAGCAGGTTCCCTACTCCAATTGTAGATTTTCAGGGATTAATCGATGACGTTAAATAGCACAAACGTAAAAACACACTAGTTTAAAGAAATGTAGTGTGATTTATCTCACACCAAAACATCATTCGCAATCACAGTGCTATAGGCGAAATTCCTATAAACTAACCTTAGTCAACTTGAGTTACACAAACATTTAAATAATAATTAGGAGGAACAAAAATGAGTATGTTTTGTTATCAGTGTCAAGAAACAACTAAAGGAACCGGTTGTACGATCAAAGGGGTCTGCGGGAAAACTGAAAATGTGGCTAATTTGCAAGACCTTCTGATCTACACATTAAAAGGAATTGCCATTTATGCAGTTCAAGCACGTGAACTAAGTATTGTCCGACCGGATATCGATAAATTTATCATGGAAAGCCTCTTTAGCACTATTACAAATGCAAATTTTGATAAAAGCCGTTTTGTGGAACGAATCCAAGAAGGTCTTATCCTACGTGAAGGACTTAAACAAGAAATCATCAAAGCTGGTGGCACAATTCCAGCAGTCTTGCATGATGCAGCCACTTGGACAGTACCTGCAGATCAATTTGAAGCGAAAGCGGCTGCCGTAGGTATTTTAGCCACGGAAAACGAAGATGTCCGTTCCCTCAGAGAGTTACTCACCTACGGACTAAAAGGGATGGCCGCATATGCCGAGCATGCCTATACTCTTGAGTATAAAGAAAGCGGTATCTTCACATTCATCGAAAAAGCCTTGGCTGCGACCCTCGATGATACACTGGCAGCTGGTGATTTGGTGGCGCTTGTCTTGGAAGCAGGGAAATATGGTGTGGATGTCATGGCCCTATTAGATAAGGCCAATACCACAACTTACGGAAACCCAGAACTCACCAAAGTCAACATCGGAGTCAGAAACAATCCAGCCATTCTAATCAGCGGTCATGATCTAAAAGATCTCGAAGAATTACTCATCCAAACCCAAGGAACAGGCGTAGATGTTTATACTCACGGAGAAATGCTCCCAGCCCATTACTACCCAGCCTTCAAGAAGTATGATAATTTCGTCGGTAACTACGGAAATGCTTGGTATAAACAAGACAAAGAATTCGACTCCTTTAACGGTCCAATTTTCTTAACCACCAACTGTCTTATTCCTCCGAAAGATTCCTACAAAGATCGCGTCTACACTACAGGGGTTGTCGGATTTGAAGGGGTTAAGCACATCGCGGACCGAGCAGATGGAAAGACCAAAGATTTCTCCGCACTGATTGCCCATGCCAAGAGCTGTCCAGCCCCAACAGAAATTGAAACCGGCGAAATCGTGGGAGGATTTGCCCACAATCAAGTCATGGCACTCGCGGATAAAGTGGTTGATGCTGTTAAATCAGGAGCCATTAAGCGTTTCTTCGTTATGGCAGGTTGTGACGGCCGTATGAAGAGTCGTGACTATTACACTGATTTTGCTAAAGCCCTGCCTCAAGATACTGTGATCCTAACGGCAGGATGTGCCAAATATAAATACAATAAACTGAACCTAGGCGATATCGGTGGCATCCCGAGAGTACTCGATGCAGGACAATGTAATGACTCCTATTCCTTGGCGGTTATCGCTTTAAAACTCAAAGAGGTCTTCGGACTTGATGATGTTAACAAACTTCCAATCTCCTATAACATCGCATGGTACGAGCAAAAGGCAGTCATCGTGTTGCTGGCTCTACTCCACTTAGGAGTAAAAAACATTCACTTAGGACCAACTCTTCCAGGTTTCTTGTCCCCCAATGTGGTCAAAGTTTTAGTTGAAAACTTTGGTATTGCAGGCATCTCCACTGTTGAAGATGATGTTAAGATGTTTATGGCATAAAGAAAACTTAAATAAGATTCTCAAAATCTTTTTAAGGTCCGATTTACTGAATGACAGTAAATCGGACCTTAATTATTCCCTATTAAGCAAATCCCGAATAACTTCTCCAGCAATAAGCAAACCAACAACAGGTGGAACAAAGGAAATGCTCCCAGGGATTTGGCGTTTTTCCGCGCAGTGGGCATCCCCACTCGGACAGATGCAATTTGTTTTACAATCTATATCAGAGGAGAAGGGAGTGAGTGGAAGGTCGGGGCTAAATACGACTTTAATCCCTTTGGTAATTCCTTCTTTGCGCAGTAGTTTGCGCATAGCCTTAGCAAGTGGATCTCCGCTAGTTTTAGAGAGATCAGCAACCCTGTAATTTTCAGCAGTTAGTCGATTCCCAGCTCCCATACTAGAGATAAAGGGGACTTTGCGAAGTAAACATTCTTTTGCCAAACTCACTTTACTTGAAACAGTATCAATGGCATCAATGACATAATCTATATTTCTATCAAGAAAGCGGTTTGCATCTGACGCTGAATAGAACTCTTTGATCAATTCGATATTGGCTTTCGGATTGATCTCTTGAATTCGCCGTTTCATGACCTCAACTTTCGCTTCGCCTACGGTAGAGCGGAGGGCATGTAATTGGCGGTTAATATTCGTAAGGCATATATCGTCAAAATCGACAAGTATTAAATGACCAATGCCAGCACGAGCAAGGGCTTCCACAGTAAAAGAGCCTACCCCTCCAATTCCAAATATCATAACACTGCTTTGACGAAGCTTTTCCAGACCAATATCACCAATTAGAAGCTCTGTCCTTGAGAATTCGTGTTGCATATTTCCACCACTTCTTTAAAATTTTACCCTACAGAGTCTATCATAACCTTTAATATTAAGAAATAGTAGAGAAGGATGCTAGGTCTGAGAAGTTAGACACAGGGACGGTTCTTCCTTTTATCTGTTCTAGATGGAAGGAAGAACCGTCCCCCGTGCCTACCAGCGTTGACTAAATTTTTCGACGCTTAGTAAAGCTGGTGTGGAGCAATTGATGCGCTTTTTCTCCGTAGGGTTCGCCGATATAATCTCTATAGAGCTTAAGGACGGCTGGGTTTTCATGGGATTTGCGCAAAGGCTTGGAGCGGTCTTCTTGATAGATAGCATTAGCACGGGCTTGTAGTATTTCTAGGTTTCCATGGTGATAAGGCTGTCCACCCCCTCCGATACAACCGCCAGGGCAAGCCATGATTTCTATGGCATCATAATGACTTTCCCCAGATTGAATCTTCTCGAGAACTGTTCGGGCATTTCCTAAACCATGAGTAACCGCAATCCGAAAGTCACGCTCACCAATTGGAATGACTGCTTCCTTAATTCCATCCATCCCTCGAAGAGGCTCAAATTCCACGTTTTCCAAGGGTTGTCCAGTCAGCCACTCATAGGCAGTTCGCAAGGCCGCTTCAATAACCCCGCCGGTAGTTCCGAAAACAACAGCCGCACCAGTTGATTCCCCCAAAGGATGATCAAAGTCTTCTTCTTTAAGGTGATCAAAATGAATCCCAGCTTCCCTGATCATGCGTGAAAGTTCTCGGGTGGTAATGACGATGTCTACATCCGGGGTCACTGGATCTTGCCCAAGCTCTGGGCGTGCTGCTTCGTACTTTTTAGCAATACAAGGCATAATTGAAACCACGGTTATTTTTTGGGGATCGATCCCATAAGTCTCTGCATAATAGCTTTTGGACAATACTCCTAACATTTCGTGGGGAGATTTACAGGTTGAGGGGATGTCCAATAAATCTGGGAATTGATGCTCAAAGAATTTGACCCAAGCTGGGCAACAACTGGTGAGAATTGGTAGACGTCCGCCGTGTTCTATGCGGTGGATTAGCTCAGTAGCTTCCTCCATAATCGTTACATCAGCCCCGAACTCCGTATCAAAGACACGGTCAAAGCCAAGCCTTCGGAGAGCGGCGACCATTTTGCCTGTAACAATCGTTCCCGGTTCTAGTCCGAACCCTTCTCCGAGGGCGACTCGTACTGCAGGTGCCGTTTCAACAATAACGTAACGAGTCGGATCATTAAGTGCTTTCCAAACCTTATCCACTTGATCAAGTTCCATCAAGGCCCCAGTTGGGCATACCGCTACACATTGCCCGCAGAACGTGCACGAGGTGTCGTGTTGGGGCAAGTCGAAGGCAGTTTTAACGACCGTTTCGAAACCGCGCCCTACCGCAGAGTATACGCCAACCGTCTGAACGTCATTGCACATCGTTTCACAGCGGCGACAGCGAATGCATTTATTAGGGTCACGAATAATAGCTAAACTGGATTTATCGATTGGAAACTCTGATTCTTCCCCTTCATAGGTAATATTTCGTACACCTAGATCCGCTGCGAGAGATTGTAGATCACAATCTAGGTTTTTGGGACAAGTTAAACATGATTTTGGATGATCAGAAAGTAGGAGTTCCACCATGGTTCTTCGGCCTTGAATAGCTCGCGGAGTATCTGTTTTAACGACCATGCCATTGAATACAGGAGTAGAACAAGCTGGAGCTAAATTTCGCCTGCCCTCTACTTCGACTACACAAACCCGACAGGAAGCAATGTGATTATTCAGTCTCATCTCATGAAGGTTGAGGTAGCATAAGGTTGGAATATCGATATTTATAGTTCGAGCAGCATCTAAAATGGACATTCCTTCGGGAACAGTAAGGGATATGTCGTTGATTGTAATCTGTACATCCATAACGGAGTCCTCCTTTGCGGCAACTTAATGGCGGATAATGGCACCGAAACGGCATTTTTCCATACATGCCCCGCATTTGAGGCAACGTTCTTCGTCAATAATGTGAGGTTCCTTGGCGGAACCGGTAATGCAATTCGCGGGACAATGTTTGGTGCAAAGAGTACACCCTTTGCATTTGTCAGTAATCGTGTACTTCAGTAAACTCGTGCAAACCCCCGCCGGACAGGATTTATCGACGATATGGGCCAGGTATTCATCCCTGAAATACTCCAAAGTGGACAGAATCGGGTTGGGTGCACTTTGGCCAAGTCCGCAAAGTGAAGTATCCTTAATGATCTTGCTCAGTTTCTCCAAACTGTCTAAATCGTCTAAGGTTCCCTTGCCTTCAGTAATTTTTGTTAGAGTTTCATGAAGCCGTTTCGTTCCGACCCGGCAGGCGGTGCACCGACCACAAGACTCGTCCACAGTGAATTCGAGGAAGAATTTAGCGATATTGACCATGCAATCGCTATCATCCATAACAATTAGCCCTCCAGAGCCCATCATAGAGCCGATGGAGATTAAGGATTCATAGTCAATAGGGATATCCAAATATTTGGTGGGGATACATCCGCCCGAGGGTCCGCCAGTTTGGGCCGCTTTAAAGTTTTTGTGATGTTTAATCCCTCCGCCAATATCAAAAATAATTTGTCGAAGGGTTGTTCCCATAGGGACTTCTACTAGCCCAACATTGTTAACTTTTCCAGCGAGGGCAAAAACCTTAGTCCCTTTACTTTTTTCTGTTCCGATACTCGAAAACCAGTCCGCTCCTCTTAAAATAATGGGGGGGATATTTGCAAAGGTTTCCACATTGTTGACACAGGTTGGCTTGCCCCATAATCCCTCTTGAGCAGGGAAGGGGGGTTTAACCGAGGGCTCACCGCGAGCACCTTCGATGGAATGGATCAAGGAAGTCTCTTCACCGCATACAAAGGCTCCAGCCCCATATTTAATATCAACATCAAAGCAAAAATCACTGCCTAGAATTCTTTCCCCAAGCAATCCATACTCCCTAGCCTGGGAAATAGCGATTTCTAAGCGGTGAATAGCTAGTGGATACTCCGCACGGATATAGATAAACCCATGAGTTGACCCGATCGCTACGCCTGCTATGAGCATTGCCTCTAAGACGCTGTGAGGGTCTCCTTCGAGGATAGAACGATCCATAAATGCTCCAGGATCTCCCTCGTCGGCATTACAAATAATATAACGTTGTTTTGCGTCGCCTTGACGAGTTAATTCCCACTTCACACCGGTGGGAAAGCCTCCGCCGCCTCTCCCGCGGAGGCCGCTTTTTTTTACCTCTTCAATTACTGAGGTAGGAGTCATCTGAAAAAGGGCTTTGGCCAAGGCTTGATATCCATCAGCTGCGATATATTCGCGAATGTTTTCTGGGGCGATATAGCTGCAGTTGCGGAGGGCAATACGAAGCTGGCTATGATAGAAGGGGAGGTCAGAAGCAAAAAGCTTTTCTGTGTTAGGGTCAATATAGAGAAGGCGTTCGAGCTGTTTCCCTTGAACGAAGTGTTCTTCAACGATATCTGCTACATCGGTGGTGGAAACTTCTACATAGAGAGTATTATCAGGGTGGATTTCAAGAATTGGTCCTTTTTCACAAAACCCAAAACAACCTGTTTGGAGCACTTCAACTTGCTCAGATAATCCGCGTCGGTCTAGTTCTTCTTTAAGCAGTCTGACAATTTCAGGGCTATCTGAAGCATGGCAGCCGGTTCCCCCGCAAACCATAATGTGCCGAGGTTTGCCTTGGGCTTCCAGAGTCGTGATTGGGTTAGGAACACGCCGATTTTGGAGAAGAGCTAGGCTCTGGGTTTTTAGTGCATTGAGCGCAGCGGTGTCTTTAAGTTTCATATGGCTTTCCTTCCTTTTATTCGAGGCGCGAGGTTCGACCATCCGGTTTCAACTATCGTGCATCGCGCATTGCGCCTCGCATAGGTTCGAGTTTCAAGTAACGTATATCGGCATTGCGCCTCACATAGGTTCAAGTGTCAACTATCGCGCATCTCGCCTCGTGCCTCGTGCGTCCCTTCCGGGCGATACTTGGCAAAGACCTGTTTAATATCCTCAGGATTTTCCAAGCGTCCGTGGACTTTTCCATCCACTGTCATGACAGGAGCCAGGCCACACGCTCCAATGCAACGCACAGAATCTAGAGAAAAGATATGATCCTCCGTAGTTTGTCCGGTTTTTATCCCTAGCTGACTCTCGATTTCCTGTTGTAACTTCTCAGAACCTCGTACAAAACAGGCGGTGCCCATGCAAACGTTCGCCACGTGTTGCCCACGGGGCTTCATGGTAAAGAACGAATAGAAACTTACAACGCCATAGACCTTGGCTGAGGGGATGTCCAATTTCTGTGCAATATGCCACTGCACCTTGTCGGGCAGGTAGCCAAAAAGTTCTTGAGCATGATGTAGAATTAAAATAAGGTTTTCTTTTTTGTAGGGGAGGCTGTCAATATAGTCATCCAACTGTTGATAGGGATCTTTAATTAAAGGGTTATTACTCATGAGGTCCTCCTTTAGTAGATTATGTTTATCCAAAGATTTTCTTTTATAGTTTCCAGTTTTCCGAGATTTACGTATGATCTTGACAGAATTCTGTGAGTTCTCATGAGAATTGGCCGTTTGGGACATGGAGCCCTACTGTAATAGGTATTCCTTTATCAATTTGCAGCAGGCAGCAAAATAGGTGAAAAGGATTAAGCCACTGGTATAGGAATGAAAAATAGGCTAGAATAGGGAAGAATGAGAAGTGTCTTTTCTTATAATGGTGGTCAACTACAACACTTGCAGAAAAACCATAGGTTTTGTGTTTCAGCCTTAGAAGACAAGCGAATAGCAATAGAACATAATAGCGCCTTCGACGATAATGTCCAGTGAACTCTATGTCGAAGGCGCATGCTCCAAACAAGAAACAAGATTAGTGTAGGTGAAAAGTAATGACGAAAAGAAATAATGCCCAGAGTGCCAATTTTACTCTAGGAGGAATTACTCTGGGTTTTTTAGTAAGCTATCCGTTTTATCTTCAGGGCAGTTTTATCGGGGGGCTTATCTCAAGTGGATGTAGTGCAGGAATGATAGGTGGGCTTGCGGATTGGTTTGCGGTAACAGCCCTTTTTCGGCGTCCTCTAGGTATTCGACCCGGTAAAATTATGCGTACTGAGATTATTCCGCAGAACCGAGATCGAATTTTTGCAGCTTTAGCGGATATGGTGCAACATGAATTACTTTCTCAAGACGTACTTAGGCGTAAGCTGTCCGCCTGGGATTTTTCTGGGATGCTGATTCGAGTCTTTCAAGAGCGAGAAGTCCAGGAAACTGTGAGTCTTATGCTTACCAATCTAGTACAGGATATCTGGAACCAGCGGGAGCCAGAAGAACTCAGGCGACAGATTCGAGAATTACTTAGAGAGAACATAGGTGAATTAAAGCTATCTCAGACTCTAGCAGAAGTCATCGAGTTTTCAATAGAACGTAGAAATATCGATCAGGTCTTGACGGTTGTTTGTCGTGCAATCTCTCAATTCATAGATCAACCCGTCGTTCAAAATACTCTGAAGGATATGATGGAAGCGGCTCTGACAAGGTATGAAGAAAACAATCCCACACGTAAAATGATCGGGATGTTCCTCCCTTCGCCCGCTGAGCTTGCGCTTGGTCTTCAAGAAAAGGCCAAAAAGGTGTTACAGGACGGGACCGTGGCGCAGTGGCTTAAGGAATCATTGCTCCAGTTTGTCTTGGAGCTTAAAACAAAGACTTCGCTCCAAGAACGTCTGGACCTCTTTGTTATCGAAGCCCTAGATGGGGGACTGGAAACCCTAGAGGCAAAGAACATATTTGCTGGTTCTTTTGGGACAAGCACTGAGAAGTCCTCTCCTTTAACAGAGCACTTGCTAGTAAATTTAAGGAACAATTGGCAGGGTTACCTTGAAAAAATCGAGCAGAATCAAGGTTTCAGGTCGAAAGTAAATAAAGAGTTAAAAGGAATCCTTGAAAAACAGATTTTATACCACCACAATGCCATCGGACGCATAGTCCGCGAGGGTTTGGATCCATTGACAGATGACAAGTTGGTTGAGCTGATTGAGGATAAAGCCGGTAACGATCTGCAAATGATTCGAATTAACGGCTCAATCGTTGGTGGCTTGGCTGGAATGCTGATTTACTTGCTTGGGATGGTGTTGCAGTCATGAATTATCATAAAAAGGCAAATCTTACTTTGATCGCAGTTTTTGTTCTTTTTATTGGTGCAGCAGTAATCGAACACTATAATTCAAATAACTTTGGGATCAGACTAGTGTATTTTGTCTTAGAAGCAGCACTAGTAGGTGGAATCGCCGATTGGTTTGCAGTAACTGCAATTTTTAAAAAGCCGCTGGGTTGGAGCTTTCATACTGCGCTAATCCCGCGAAATAGGGAAAAGGTTATTGGAGCAGTAGCTTCCATGGTGCAATCAGAGCTATTACGAATGGATCTGATTCGCCAGAAAATTGAAGGAGTTTCCTTTATTGATTCACTTGTTAAGTATGTTAAAAAGGAGGGCGGTTCAGTATATCTAACGAACAAATTAACTCCTTACCTTCAACGTTATATAGAAAGACAATCTCCAGACCAGTTAGCAAAAAGACTTTCTCAGTATCTTCGAGACAATGCTAAGACTTGGCACTTAGCGCCCAAGATAAAGGCTGCGAGCGGATGGGCATTGAACCAGGGATATATTGATCAAGGATTAAACCAGTTGGCAGAAGGATTGTGGGATAAAGCTTCACAAGGGGAAACACGGCAAGTCATTCTCCGATACCTCGAGGAAATAAAACAAGAAAAGGTAAGCAACGGAGGGTCTATATTCCGTACCTTAATAGGTTTTGTAGAAATGTCAGATGGATTAAACCTTGATGAAGCAGCCGATGCCTTGCAGGTTGAGTTGCTTCTAACTTTGCGCAAATTGAAAGATCAAAACCATCCTTTGCGCGTAACTTTAAAGGACAATCTAATGGATGAAATTGCGGCCTTAGCTCAAGATCCAGAGTTTGAAGTCCAGATACAGCGCTGGAAAGATGATCTTTTGACAGAACCGTTGTTTGAGGACTTTTTAGAAACTGTCATAGGGGCAGCCATCAAAACTGCAACTTCTCCGTCACTAACCTCGGAGCCAAATGCCCTGCATCAGATGCTGCATTTCTATCTAGAAAAATATTGGATTAACCTTCAAGAAAATAAAGCATTTAGAGAGAAGGCGAATTCGTTCATCGTGGATACATTATGTCGCGTAATCAAAAATGAACATGACATGATTGGACACATGGTGAGGGAGACGCTAGCAGCGTACACGGATCAGGATCTCAATCAGTTTGTACAAGATAAAGCGGGTAACGACTTACAGTGGATTCGAATCAATGGCTCGATGATTGGTGGGATAGTGGGGCTTATCTTATTTTTATTCTTGGAGTTCGTCTATAATCCCATTATAATGCGGACGTTAATGAACTATATCCAATAAAAACCCCTAATCGAAATCAAAATCAAATCTTAACAAGCGGTTATCCTGATCGTATTCCCCGACTTTTAGGCTCGATCTTCGGTTTCTGTCTCTGGCTCGGGCTTCTGATCTCCGACCTCCGAATAGTATACAAGATTCATGAAAAGAAAGTATTGTAATTAGTTTGGTCTTTATGCTAGAATACCTAACATAAGGTTGTGCACAACCGAAAACTTATAGGTTAATAATTTAGGCAAAGCAAAGACGCTTTGGGATACTCGCAAGAGTACTCAAAGCGTCTTTTGTTATCAAGGAGGAATAATTATGGATACGGGAGATACAGCCTTTATTTTAGTGTCGTCAGCTATGGTTCTTCTGATGACTCCTGGTTTAGCGCTCTTCTATGGGGGTATGGTTCGTAAAAAGAACGTTCTTGGTACTTTGATGCATAGTTGGATTACCATTGGCCTTATCTCGTTGCAATGGATTTTAATTGGATTTACTTTAGCTTTTGGGACGGATCAAAACGGTTTAATTGGGGGCTTAGACTGGTTAGGGTTAAATGGAGTCGGGATGGATCCCAATGCGGATTATGCAGCAACTATCCCTGCTATTGTTTTTATGGCTTTTCAGATGATGTTTGCTGTAATTACTCCTGCTTTAATTAGCGGCTCTATTGCAGAACGGATGCGTTTTCCGGCATTTATACTCTTCATGCTGTTATGGGCAACGTTTGTCTATGATCCCGTGGCCCATTGGGTCTGGGGTATCGGTGGTTTCTTAAGAAATCTTGGTGCGTTAGACTTTGCGGGAGGAAACGTGGTTCATATTAGTTCCGGTTACTCTGCCTTAGTTGCCGCCCTGGTACTTGGAAAACGTAAAGGCCTTGGCAAAGAATCAATGGCACCGCATCATTTGCCAATGACCGTTTTAGGTGCAGGGCTCCTGTGGTTTGGCTGGTTTGGTTTTAATGCAGGGAGCGCCTTGGGTGCTAATGGTTTAGCGGGAATGGTCTTTGTTAATACAAATACTGCCGCTGCTGCTGCTGCTATTGCATGGGCATTAGTGGAACGCATCCATCGAGGAAAAACCACGATGCTTGGTATAGCCAGCGGTGCGATCAGCGGGTTAGTAGCCATTACCCCAGCTTGCGGATTTGTGACCCCTCTCTCCTCAATAGTTATCGGTTTAGTCGGCGGATTAGTTTGCTATATTGCAATCAGCGTAATGAAAGCTAAATTCGGGTATGATGATGCTTTAGATGCCTTCGGATGTCATGGCATCGGAGGAACCTGGGGAGCTTTGGCTACAGGGATCTTTGCTACGAAGTCCATCAACTCAGCTGGTGCAGATGGATTACTCTACGGAAATATGTCGCAATTAGGTATACAGGCCACGAGTGTTTTAGTTACGGTGGTGTTTGCTATAGTGGCAACGTTCGTCATATTGAAAGTTATAGGCCTCTTAACCAAACTACGCGTCAGTGACGAACAGGAAGCAAATGGCTTAGATTTATCTTTACATGGAGAAACTGCTTATTCAGAGTTTATCTAATATGTTAAGTTAGGTAAATCCATGGGGCTTGATAAAAACAAGCAAACTAAATTATAGGCGGAGGCTTTTATTATGAAGAAGATTGAGGCGATTATTCGTCCTGGAAAGTTAGACAATGTAAAAGATGCCTTAGGTTCGCATGGGGTTAATGGATTGACTGTGACCCAAGTGATTGGGTGTGGAAAACAAAAAGGAAATACTCAAGTTTATCGAGGAGTGGAGTATACCATCCATCTTATTCCAAAGGTGAAGATTGAAGTTGTAGTTATCGATAGTGATGTTGATAAGGTCATCGAAGTCATCACTCAAGTAGCACGAACCGGGGAGATTGGCGATGGGAAAATCTTTGTATCATCAGTAGATAATGTTTATACGATAAGAACAGGAGCTAGTGGAGAAAAAGCATTATAACGAAACAAGAAGGGGATACTATCAACGCTCAAGGGTATGACCATCAGAAAAACATCAATATGGAATCTAAGATGTAAAGACCGTTCTCTAATAAGGGGACGGTCTTTTCTATATAGATAAGCACTAAAATCAATTATTTAACAAGTTGTTTCAAAAACCACGTCAGTAAATAATTGAAATTTTTCCAGTATATGTTAACAAAAATAAGGGGGTTTCGTATACTGTAAAAAGAATGAAAGGGGGATTTTAAATGGCATTCGGAGCTGACGGAGCTAGAGGCGTTGGCGCTGGCATTGCGGTCGTAGTTGTTATAATTTTGCTCCTCATCGCGATGGGGATTGTATTCTAAGGCCCTCAATCTTTAAGCATTTAACCCTGATCAAAGGAGGTATAATAAATATGTACGGATATGGTGGTCATGCTGGAGGTTGCGGGTGTCGTGTTACACCTGTTGTTGGTACCGGAATAGGTGTAGGCATCATCACGATTGCGATATTAATCTTAATAGCTTTGGGAGTTATCTTCTAAGAATCATCTAAAAAAGGGCTTCCTTCACTAGGGAGCCCATTATTCACTGTTCAATCTCTTTATGGAAGTCAAAGGAGGTGGATGTAAAATGTCAATTAGAGGACTAAATCTGTTCAATAACCCAAATACTCAAAATCTTATGCAAAGCTTGGGACAAAACCCCTTTCCTATGAGGGGCCTTGAACGTTTTATGAAGAAAAGAGGAGTAAGTTTTCCTGTATTTCCCCAAGGTAGTAATTTTCAGGGTATCGATTTCAGGGGGCCAAACCTCCAAGGCCCGAATTTACAAAGGGAGGTCGGTAGTTTGTCAAGTACTTTGAACGTACAGGAACCGATCGAGAAACGTGGAGGAATTAAGGAATTTCTTAGCCGATTTAGCCGTAGACGCAAAAAATAGCTATTAAACGGGATAATTTTAATTCTGTGGATATCCTAAGTTATAGGTTAGCGATTAAGAAATAGCTTTGCGTAAAACTGAAAGGCGCCTGGTAACTCTACCAAGGCGCCTTTGTGTGAATTAAAGTATAAAACTTCAGTGGTCTAGAGGAGACTGCTCATCAAAACAGATTAATAAGCAATTCCCTGAGAATACATCGCTGTAGCAACTTTAATAAAGCCGGCGATATTTGCACCTACTACGAGATTATCTTCTTGACCATATTCCTTAGCGGCTTCACTCGCACTTTTGTAAATGTTAATCATTATGTCTTTAAGTTTCGCATCGACTTCTTCAAAAGTCCAGGAATATCTCATACTATTTTGAGACATTTCAAGAGCTGAAGTCGCGACTCCACCAGCGTTAGCAGCCTTTGCCGGACCGAAAACTACTTTTTTATCAATAAACAGACTAACCGCTTCAGGAGTAGAAGGCATATTAGCTCCCTCTCCGACAGCGTAGCATCCATTAGCGATTAGAGTTTGGGCAGCTTGTCCGTCTAATTCGTTTTGTGTAGCACATGGAAGAGCTATATCGCATTTAATACTCCAGATGTCAGCACATCCATCCTTGTAAGTTGCACTTGGATGAGACTCTACATAGTTGCTGATTCTGAGTCGATCAATTTCTTTAATTTGCTTAACAGTGTCTAGGTTAATTCCTTCAGGATCAAAGATATAACCATTAGAATCACTCATTGCAACAACTTTACCTCCTAATTGCTGCACTTTTTCTGCGGCATAAATTGAAACGTTGCCTGATCCAGAAATGGAAACTGTAGCACCTTTAAAGGATTTGCCTTTAGCATTAAGAGCCTCTTCCATAAAATAGCAAAGGCCATAACCAGTAGCTTCAGTTCGTACTAAGCTTCCGCCCCAAGTTAATCCTTTACCAGTTAGAACTCCGGTAAATTCGTTACGAATTCTTTTGTACATTCCATAAAGGTAACCTATTTCACGACCACCAACACCAATATCCCCTGCAGGAACGTCTGTATCTGCGCCAATATGTTTAGCTAACTCACACATAAAGCTCTGGCAGAATCTCATGATCTCTCCGTCTGATTTACCTTTCGGATCAAAATCACTTCCGCCTTTACCGCCACCAATAGGAAGGCTTGTTAGCGAATTCTTAAAAATTTGTTCAAATCCAAGGAACTTAATGATACCTAAATTAACGGAAGGATGGAATCTTAAACCACCTTTGTAAGGACCAATGGCACTATTAAATTGTACTCTGAATCCACGATTCACTTGAACGACGCCATTGTCGTCTACCCATGATACTCGGAACATCAGTTGTCTCTCAGGCTCAACAATCCGGTCGAAGATTCCAGCTTTTACCCATTCAGGGTGTCTGTCCGCAACTGGATCGAGAGATTCTAAGACTTCTCTTACTGCTTGGTGAAACTCGGTTTCGTTCGGATTTTTTTTCACAACCTGTTCCATTACGTTTCCTAAAATTTTCATCTTATAAATTACCCCTTTGTAATTAATAGATTTTAATTCGCTTTTTATATTACAATGAATCTTGTCTAAATATAAGTGTCTATACAAATGAATTCATTATACATGATATTAGACCCCCTTTAATGGAGGTCATTTTTTACAGATATTCTCTTACTCTAGCTTTTCAGGGCAAGGAGTAACTGGATTCCGCTTGCCAAGGTATATACGTTAAAGGCTATTTCTGTAGCGATTAACAAACGGGGTGTAGTATTCGTCGGCAAGATGTCACCTAAGTTACCTGTAGCAATAGTTGTAACACTAAAATATAAAAATGAAAGGAATTGGGTACAAAGGTCCTCCCCTACATCTCCCTTAAAGCTAGAAGGGAAAACCCGATAGAGGAGGAGGTATTCCGCAGCAAAAAGAAAGATAATTGAAGTTATTGCTCCTCCAATAGGGCAGATTAGATTATTGAAGGGAGCTTTAGAATTTAGAATGACCTGAGATACTGCAAAGGATACTGCTACAGAAGCACCTATTCCATACCCTATAAGAGCAAGTTTAAAGGGAGTCCCTCCAAAGCGTTCATTTATCTGATCACCGTTATTAGAAAAAAGGCTTAAAAAAAGTGCGGCAGCGGTCCCGCAAAGAGCAGGCGATAACAGTTCCCAGTAACCAAAAGTGAACTTCGGCTTCGGAGGAATTGGTAAGCAGGGAGTACAAGAACTATTTGTGTTAGGAAAAGAAGGTTTATAGCCCCGTAAACTGTTTGCTTTTAGTGGATAAGGGTCAAAATAGGGCGGATAAGGTGGGGGTTGTGACTTGAATTGATCCACGTATGAGTCGACCGCCTTTCCAAACATATATCCCATTATATTCCATGCAATAAAGTTAGGTTAAAAAATTTAGTGGTGTATAAAAATGCTTGTATCTCGCAAATAAAGAAGGATTATTGTAGATTTAGGAGAATTATACAAGTTTATAAATTAAAATAATTTAGGCTTTATTGGAACAAGGAGTGGACAATGGAAACTAATATAATAAATAAAAACTTTATATTGAATGAACATCAGAGCGAATTCTTTATGAATAAAGTTTTTGCAAATTATTTTCGCCTAAGAATTTTATCAGTGGTACTACTTCTTTTAGATTTAGTCTTTCTTTTTACGGATTATCTTAATTATCAACAAGGCCTTTGGAGAAGCACTCCTGGTTATGAGTGGCTGTTTTATTCTCATGTAGTATTTGGGCTGGGGATGATAATAATCACATTATTATATTGGCACAATACCCTGCATTCAATGAACGATGTTAGGTGGGTGCATAATGCTTATGAGATCTGTTTTGGGGTCTTTGCCTTATTTATTTGTGCCGTTATCACTGGTTGGATTGATCAAAGGATTCATGGACAACTGACGGTTTACATTATAGGTTGCTTCATGCTAGCGGTCTTTTTTAATTTAAGCCCAAAGGTGAGTTTGGGGGCTTATCTTTTATCCTACATAATTGTCATTCTAGGAATAGTACGATTTCAGCCTAATTCGCTGATACTAAATGGGCATTACCTAAATACTCTGCTGCTGATATTTGTCTCCTGGATAATATCCTTGACCCTTTATAATTCTAAAGTTCAAGATTTTTGGCATCAAAATTACTTGGAACGTTTAGTTAAGGAACGTACGAAAGAATTAGAGGAAATCAATCAACAGCTCATGAAAGAAGTGTGTGAACGTAAGCAAATTGAAAAAAGGATTTTTCGACTAGCATCTATAGTTGAATCGACGGAAGATGGCATTATAGGAATGACTTTAGATGGTAAAGTAATTGATTGGAACAGAGGAGCAGAGTGTATTTACGGTTACTCAGAGGAAGAAATGGTAGGCCTGTCTATTAGAAGCTTGTTCCCACCTGAAAAGCAATTTGAACAAAATAATATTTTTTTAACAATCTCACAAGGGAAGTCTGTCTCACATTATGAAACTACCGGACAGAGGAAAGATGGACAGATTATTGATGTTTATTTAACAGTATCACCGATTAAGGACCACAATGAAAAGATTATTGGAGCATCAACTATTGTTAGAGATGTCACGGCTCAAAACAAATTAGAGAAAGAAATGACACGTATGGATCAGATGAATTTGGTCGGTGAAATGGCTGCAAGCATTGGCCACGAAGTGAGAAACCCAATGACAACAGTTAGAGGATTTCTACAGCTACTCGGCGAAAATACTAGTACTGCTAAATACAGCGACTATATTCCGCTCATGATTAGCGAACTTGATCGTGCAAATCAAATTATTACTGAATTTCTCTCCATAAGTCGAACTAAAGTAACTGAGGCTGCTAGACATAATCTCAACGATATTATCAATAGTATCCTACCTCTTGTTCAGGTGGACGCTATTCGAAGTGATAAGCGCGTAATGACTGAACTAGATGTAATACCGGATCTAATCTTAGACGATAAGGAGATGCGTCAGATTATCCTTAATTTAGCACGTAATGGCTTTGAAGCAATGTCTAAAGGTGGTTGCCTTACCATAAGAACACGATTTATGGACAATAAAGTGATTCTAATCATTCGAGATGAAGGAACGGGTATTAAACCGGAAATTATGGATCGAATAGGCACTCCTTTTCTTACGACAAAAGAGACAGGTACAGGGTTAGGGTTGGCTGTCTGTTATGGAATTGCTGCACGGCATAATGCAACAATTACGATCGAATCGAGCTTGAAGGGTTCTACTTTCTTTGTTAAGTTCAACGCCCCTATATCTAATAGCTAAGCATAGTTAGATGACTCATTAAAGGCTTTGATCGATAGAGGGTCAAATAGGAGCTATTTCTTTCTTTAATGAAAGTTGAGGGTTTTTACGACAAATCATTTGACCTTAACTGACCTTTGTACTAAAATAAAGTTAATCGGCAAGAATATAATAAGTTAAGTACAGTATCCTTAATAAAAGTGAATAGGGGGAATTGTAAATGGGTTATCTCGTCCCAATGGTAGTAGAACAAACAAATCGTGGGGAGCGCTCCTACGATATATACTCCCGTCTATTAAAAGATCGTATTATTTTCCTCGGGGGTGCGATTGATGATGATGTGTCCAATCTTGTAGTAGCACAAATGCTTTTCCTCGAAGCAGAAGATCCAGAAAAAGATATTAATCTGTATATTAATAGCCCTGGTGGTTCGATCACAGCAGGAATGGCTATTTATGACACCATGCAATACATTCGCTCGGATGTCCGTACTATTTGTATAGGAATGGCAGCCAGCATGGGGGCATTCCTTCTTGCAAGTGGGACAAAGGGAAAACGTGTGGCGCTACCTAATTCGGAAGTCTTGATTCATCAGCCGTTAATTGGTGGACATGGACTTTCCGGACAAGCGACCGAAATCGAAATTCATGCTAGGCAGTTGCTTAGGACTAGGGCAAAGATGAATAAAATCCTTTCCGAGAGAACGGGGCAACCTATTGAAAAAGTTGAAAAAGATACAGAACGCGATTATTATATGACGGCAGAAGAAGCTAAAGAATATGGGCTTGTTGACCAAGTTCTAGAAAAGCTCGAAGCTTCAGTGGAGAAGGAGAAATAAGAAAAAAGAGTTTATAAAAATAGATAAAGTTGGGTATAAACTCTAAAAGGCAAGGGCAATTTAATTGCTCTTGCTTTTTAATTATTCACGGGTATATATTTATTATTATAGAATTTAAAGTCAGTTAAGAAAAAATAGGATAAATTTTCATATAGTTATTATGGTTAGTCAAAGTAAGCACATTTCAAAATTAATAGGTTTTGTTTGGAAAAAGGTAATTAATATCTGCTTGTCGAAAGCTACTGTGAAAGAATGTGCGAATAGTTTAGCTGTTCTAAGATATAATTAATAAGCTAACAAAGTTTTATAAAAGGAGAGGCGTTACTATGCGTAAAATTCGTAAAGCAGTGATACCGGCAGCCGGCCTGGGAACCCGTTTTTTACCAGCAACAAAGGCCCAACCGAAAGAAATGCTGCCGATTGTGGATAAACCCACTATTCAATACATTGTGGAAGAGGCTATCCAATCTGGAATAGAGGATATTGTTATTGTAACAGGGCGGAATAAACGAGCCATTGAAGATCACTTTGATCGGTCGATGGAACTTGAGGGTTTTTTGGAAAAAAATGCTAAAGACGATCTTCTGGATTTAGTTCAGGATATTGCGCGGATGGCAGATATTTATTACGTTCGGCAGAAAGAAGCTTTAGGCTTAGGACATGCAATCTACAGTGCTCGAAAATTTATTGGCAACGAACCGTTTGCGGTCCTGTTAGGAGACGATGTTATTCACTCAGAAGTGCCCGCTTTGAAGCAAATGATTAATCATTACCAGCGCTATGGTGCAAGTATTGTAGGGGTTCAGGAGGTTCCGCTTGAGGATACGATTAAATACGGGATCGTCGATGGGGAAAAGTTTGCGAACCGGCTTTATCGTGCCAAGAATATGGTAGAGAAACCTAGTTCGGAAGAGGCTCCAAAAACTCACTTAGCAATAATGGGCCGATATATCCTAAACCCGGAAATCTTCGGTATCTTGGAGGAAATACCGGCAGGCAGGGGTGGGGAGATACAGCTAACGGATGGAATTAGGGAACTGGGGCGTTATCAGGAAATTCTAGCTTATGAATTTGAAGGCCGCCGGTATGATGTCGGAGATAAGCTTGGTTTTGTGGAAGCTACGATTGAGTATGCCTTGCGCAGAGAAGATCTTTCGAAAGAACTAATTGATTATCTTCGAGATTTAGTTCTGAGAGCAGACGAGAACAGATAGATGTTGACCTCACCGCTTATGGTGAGGTTTTTTCTTTGATTTTTTTGGACAATGCTGCTTGATTATCGCGAATTATATGGTCTGCAAGAAGGCTTTTGACAGTTCATGAAACTAGAGAACGGAAAATGAACCAGACTCTACAGCAAAAACGACACTCTTTTCTCCCAAAAATTGGTAAAATGCACTCGTACCATAAAATGATTAAAGGAGGGAAGAGACTAATGATACCAATAGACAAAAAGAGGATAGTAACCTTAGCTGGAACGTTAGTTCTTGCGGGTGCTGTTGTTGCAGCAGGGGTTTATGGCCCTAGTGTCTGGAAAGTTTTTAGGCAACAAAGTACTATTACTGACCAGGTGGTTATTCAAACCCCAGCCGTTGAGGGTAATAACAGCATTAACGGCAGTAATGGCGCGATGTTGCCTGAAGGGACTGCTCCACCTACAGTTCAAGGTGCAGCTGAAACAACGACAGCACCCACTACCATTAATGCACCTCCACAAAGTGATTCGGGATCCAAAAATAAGTATAGGGAACCGGACACTAAGCTGATAGACTTGGCGCCGTCTGTCAGTGCATTCTTCGGAGAGTCCGCATTAAGTAATGATGCAAAAACATTAGCCTTTGGCTCCGCATGGAATATCCACCAATATGTAGATGGTTATCTCTATGGGCCAGCAGCGGGTCCCCAGATGAATGAAGAAGACATTAAGAAGTATATCGTATTCCATAAAACATTGCTGGATAAGCAGTATAAAAATGAAGCGAATGTTTCTAAAGCCGCAGCCTTTACAAGTTACCTCGATGTACTATTAAACAGCGGGATCGATTCGTTTGATTCGAAGGATAAAACTCGGATTGAACAGTTTCACCAAGGAATTCACGATCTCGATGCTCATCTTATGCGTAATGACCCAAGTTCAAAAATCTACGGAGCGACGCCATTTGCAACCAAAAGAACATAATTTGGGCATCAACTTAGGGCAATGAACAAAGGAATGAAATGAAGCTTAGCTGCAGCACTATAAACGGTAACTAACTGCACTAAATTATATTCAAGGTGCACAATGGCGCTCTTGTATTTAATAATAATGTTTTAGTATATAGACTAAGAAGTACTATTTTTGATGAGCAACTGTACTTTCGGATTTTTTATATATATTGATCCATCAAATTGGTTATTTTATGGATTAAAGATCTGTTATCGCAGGAGGGAGACTTTCTATCGAATGAAATAAATGAAAGGTATTATTCTGTTTAAAAATTGAATAGGCAATTGGGGTTAGTGGAGAACGAATCTTGTGCTTGCAAGGTTAAAATCTGATCAAAATTGCTTAAAACTAAATATTATGAATAACTCAAGGCCGTCTATAATGGACAGGCCTTGTATTTTTATTTTCGAAATATGTCTAATATCTCCCTCCTGTGGTCAAGATAGTAATAAAAATCATTTGAAGGAGATTTTGGTCTTTATGCGTAAAATGAATTATATGTTTGGAGCACTGGCCTTAGGCCTTGGTGTACTGGTTGGGACACTAGGTGTGTCTTTAATCACGAATTCGAGTTCCCCAAACTCATTTATCTCCAAACTACGTGGACAAGATAAAATACAAACAGTTTCTGGTACAGTAAGTGATCCAATTAAGAACCTACCAATTACAGACACGGCAACAACTGGCATGTCTGTAACCGATTCACATGCTCTTTCTAATAAAGAATCAGTCCTGGCTCAACAAGTCATCACAGACTACAAGCAGAACATCGGGATTTTCTTCGGAGCATGGAAATCTACAGATATTGCTACCTTTCGTCTCAAACTAGCTAAAGCTTATACAGGGGATTTGTTTGAAAAACATGCCCGTCGAGCAGAAGAATATTTGGTACAAGGGATAGGGTTAGATGTGAGCCAAATAGTCTTCGACCAGGTTGATGTGGAAAGTGTCTCTGAAAATTCTGCCACCCTGAGAGTGGATTACCGATATACCGCAAGGGACTACAATCTGACCGATGGCGCTCCAGTTGGGGAAGAGCATGAACAAATTGTTCAGGTTCGTGTCAATCTTGTAAAACAAAATTTGCGTTGGTTAATTTCGGGAGAGAGTACAATACAGTGATATTGGGAAAGAGCTGCAGTCTTATGACTTTGCAGCTCTTTTTTTAAAAATTATCATAGGCAAGGCTTGCTAGTGTTTATATGCATTAAACCAAGGGGTATGATAAAATATGCTCAATGAAACATCGTAGGGATTCTTGGCTCGCATTTTTCGGTTTCTTCAGGTTCGCTTAAGATTCGTTGCAATCGGAGAATCGATGGATATAGAAGGGAATATATTTAGCATGAATCATACCAGGACAAGTAATTTTAGACCGGGGATAATAGAGGAGATTGACTATTTAAGAGGATTTGGTGTCTTAGGAGTCATTGCGATCCACACAACAGGCTACTTTACAGAAGTCAAGCAATTCAACCCCCTAGTTTTGGTAAATTTATGGGCGGATATTTTTTCTCAATTTGCAGTTCCGCTGTTTATCTTGATTTCGGGGTTTGTGTTAGCCAAGAACTATCGTAAGGACTTTTCAGTACTGGTTTTTTACAGGAAAAGAATACGCTCGATTATTCCCCAATACCTGTTATTTTCGGCCTTATATACAGCATTTAATAATTGGGGGGGCGTGAAAAATAACTCACTAGGTACAAACCTCGCACTTTTACTAAAAAATATTTGGCTTTCAGATGCATCATATCATTTATGGTTCTTTTCGATAATAATCCAATTTTATATCCTCTATCCACTGATCATAAAAATCTATACTATATTCAAACAGAGAGATAGAGCAGAGCTATCAATTGTTCTATTCCTAATCATTCAGACCATTTTTATGGTTGGTCTACATACTCCATATTTATCAGGTATAAAGCTTAACTTTATAGGCTTTCTTTTTTACTTTGGTTTAGGGATTTATACGCAAGACCATTTTGACTCCTTAAAAAGGAGATTTACACTACCAACGCTATTATTATTCACAATATCTATGGCCTTAACATTAGGTACTAGTTTTTTTATCATTATTGGCTTAACGACAGGGTATAAATATAGCTCCATTCCAAGCTACTTTTTTATGGGCCCAGAGCTCATATATCCTGTTTTTAGAGTCATCACCTTCGTATTACTCTTTAATGTAGCCAGAAGCTTTCTTGGAAAAAGAAAAAGTATTCTTGCTAAAGTTATTAATAGAATCGGAGATTATTCATTTGGAATATATCTAATCCATATCTTTTTTAACCAATCCGCTATTAAAATTTTGAAAAACTATCAGATTGACTTTGATGATTGGATTTTTTATCCGACAATATTTGCTGTTACTATTATTTTAAGCTATTTAAGTGTAAGGTTAATTAGTTTCATTCCTTATAGTTACTACTTAGTGGGATCTCAGAGCAAGAAAAGAACGTAGACTATGGTCTTCAAAATAGATTTTTTCGATACAGTGGACCAAGGTAACCAGTTGTTGATAGTTGTAAAACCATGTAAGTTGTAGTAAACTTTAGAACGATAAAGTATATTGATGGGGTTTAACGAGAAAGGGTTGAGCTACGTGTTATTCCGCAAACGGACGTTGATTTTAATGCTGATTGATGCTTTGTTAATCAACTTGGCAGCTTTCGGCAGTTTTTATTTGCGCTTTGAAGAAGGCATACCTTTGGATTATTATCAAACCTATTATCATACAGCTATTGGCGGAACTATTTTATATCTTGCGGTTTTCTATGTCTTTGGGCTATATAATCGTCTTTGGCAGTACGCAAGTACAGGGGAGTTACTCTCAATTGTTTATGCAGTTTCTGTTGGAACGGGTGGAACCGTCGCTGCAGTTTATTTTTATGGTCTATTAAATGCCGCTACTCTCCCATATATCAGGATGCCACATACTGCTGCAGTACTTCTCTGGTTGGCAATGGTCTTTTTGATTGGAGGCTCACGGTTTATTTGGCGGATCTTACAGGATAATTCCATGGACTTTCATGTTCCGGGATCGCAAAAACAGGTACTTATTGTTGGGGCAGGAGATGCTGGTGTATTAGCTGCGCGAGAACTAAAAAACCGCAACTATCGGGATGGACGTCCCGTTGGCTTTATCGATGATAATCATTCCAAACAGAAGTTGCAGTTGCTTGGAATCCCGGTCTTGGGAACACGGATGGATATTACACGTATAGTAAAAGGACATAACGTGGATGAAGTAATCATTGCTATGCCATCTGCTTCAGGCGAATCTGTTCGAGAAATTGTGCAAATTTGCGAAAAATCTGGGGTTGTTTTAAAAATTATGCCAGGTGTCTATGACATTATTAGTGGAGATATCAATGTTAACCCGATTCGGCAAGTTCAGGTGGAGGACTTGCTAGGAAGAGATCCAGTTAACGTTGATCTAGAAGAAGTAGCAAGTTATGTTGCAGGAGAAACGGTGGTTATCACTGGAGCTGGCGGATCGATCGGTTCGGAAATCTGCCGTCAAATTGCCAGGTTTAACCCAGGGAAGCTGGTCTTACTGGGACACGGGGAAAACAGTATTTTTGACATCGAACAAGAGCTGCGTGTCGAGCACCCAGGAATTGACTATATAACAGAGATCTTAGATATCAAAGACCGGGAGAAGGTCTTCTTAATCTTTAATAGATATAAGCCGGGTGTTGTCTTCCATGCTGCGGCACATAAACATGTCCCATTGATGGAAAGAAACCCAGAAGAAGCTCTGAAAAATAATGTTGTTGGAACACAAAATTTGGCTGAAGCAGCCGATGAAGTAAAAGTGAAGACATTCGTCTCAATTTCTACAGATAAGGCGGTTAACCCAACAAGTGTTATGGGGGCAACTAAGCGTACAGCAGAAATGCTTATACAAAGCTTGGATCTTCGATCCCAAACGAAGTTTGTAGCAGTCCGGTTTGGAAATGTTTTAGGAAGCCGAGGCAGTGTGATTCCTACCTTTAAACGTCAAATCGCTCAAGGGGGGCCTGTTACGGTTACTCATCCGGATATGGTGCGCTACTTCATGACAATTCCTGAAGCAGCCCAGTTAGTCATCCAAGCAGGTGCTATGGCTCGTGGTGGGGAGATCTTCATTTTGGATATGGGGAAACCAGTTAAAATCGTGGATTTAGCCAACGACTTAATTAGGCTTTCGGGTTTTAAGCCCGATGTTGACATTAAGATCCAATTTACTGGAATTCGGCCGGGTGAAAAGCTCTTCGAAGAACTATTGACGGCCGAAGAGGGAGTCACTTCAACTAAGCATAGTAGAATCTTCGTAGCCAAACCGAATGGTATTGACGTTAAGCTTCTTGAAGAGTTGACACATGTCATTCGAGAACGCGGGAGCTTTTTAACTAGAGATGAAGTCATCAAACTGTTGCAGACCGTTGTTCCAACCTTCCGTAAGAAGACAGAAAAAGTAGTAGTTAATCAATAAGGGGGAAACTAGGAAAATGTTGACCGTCCAGAACGTAATAACGAATGAAAATGTGATTGCCAAAACCCTCAAAGAAAAAATAGAAAAGCATGAAGCAAGAATTGGGGTTATCGGTTTAGGATATGTAGGACTTCCTTTAGCCGTCGAAAAAGCGAAGGTTGGATTTCCTGTAATAGGGTTTGACATCAACCCAGTACGAGTTGATCGTGTCAATTTAGCAGATAACTATATTGGAGATGTCAAAGATGAAGACCTTAAAACTATCATCGAGAATGGGTTATTGATTGCAACCACGGATTTCTCCCGATTAGCAGAATGCGATGTCGTAATTATTTGTGTTCCCACACCTTTAACCGTAACCCGTGACCCTGATATTTCGTATATACAGGCATCAACAGAGGAAATTATGAAATATCTGCGTCCAGGACAGATCATCACCTTAGAGAGTACGACCTACCCCGGCACTACAGAGCAAGTCATTCTTCCTTTATTGGAGAAGTCAGGCCTAAAAGTGGGTCAGGACTTCTTTCTTGCCTTCTCGCCAGAGCGCGTGGATCCAGGCAACAAACGCTTTAGCACAAAAAACACCTCTAAAGTAGTAGGAGGGATGACTCCGACTTGCTTAGAGATTGCTTATTCGCTCTACACCCAAACCATATCAAATGTCGTTCCTGTATCCTCTCCAGCTGCTGCTGAGTTGACCAAAGTCTTTGAAAATACTTATAGAGCTGTAAACATTGCTATGGTGAACGAACTAATGATGCTCTGTGACCGCATGGAGATCGATATCTGGGAAGTTGTTGAAGCAGCAGGTACAAAACCGTTTGGAATTCAAACCTTTTACCCCGGTCCAGGAGTAGGCGGTCACTGTATTCCCATCGATCCATTCTACCTTACCTGGAAAGCGCGTGAATACGACTTTCACACCCGTTTCATTGAACTTGCAGGCGAGATCAATGTAGAAGTTTCTTATTATGTTATCAATAAAGTAGTGCGTGCCTTAAATAGCGTTAACAAGAGCTTGAAGGACGCTAAAATCTTTGTCCTTGGGGTAGCCTACAAAAAGGATATTGATGATATGCGCGAATCCCCAGCCTTGAAAATTATCGAACTCTTACGAAAGCAAGGGGCAAATATCACATACCATGACCCTTATATCCCAGTTATTGAGCCACACGGTGGAAGTACACTTCACCTAGAGAGTGTCCCATTGACAGATGATGTTTTAGCCAATGCGGATGGCGTATTGATCTTAACAGATCATACTGCAGTAGATTATGAGAGAGTTGTTGAGAAGGCCAAACTTGTAGTGGATACCCGTAATGCCACCAAAAATGTCCTCAGAAATCGTGAGAAGATCGCAAAAATCTAGAGCTCTTAAATATCGCGATTACTAGAATAAAGACCCGTGCTTAAGGGGAATCAGCAGATTCCCCTTTAAAGCTGTATAGCACAGCCTAGAAGTGCAAGTTGGGGACGGTTCTCGGCTTGCATTCGTCCTGCATTCAGAAGACACAAGAACCGTCCTCTTGTCTCTACTATCTCAGAAGTGGATAATCCATTGAGCGTCAAAATAAATCAAGGAAAGAGTGGTTGTATTAAGATGAGCGGAGAAAACAAAATTCGGTTTGCAATCATCGGGTGTGGGCGAATTGCCCCGAAACATGCGGAATCTATAGTTGCGCTTCCTGAGGCAGACTTAGTCGCCGTATGTGATATAGTTCCAGAGCTGGCCCAGGCCTTTGCCGATAAATATGGAGCAGAACCCTACACTGATTATATGGAAATGCTGAAAAGGACGGACATTGATGTAGTTACTATCGCGACTTCCAGTGGTATACATGCCGAAATTGGGATTGCTGCAGCTGAAGCCGGTAAGCATATTCTAGTAGAAAAGCCAATGGCGATGACCTTGAAAACAGCGGATGCCATGATTGCAGCTTGTCGTAAAGCAGGTGTAAAATTAGGTGTCATTCATCAGAATCGATTTAATGAATCGGTAAAACTCCTTCGCAAGGCTTTAGAAAATGGTCGGTTTGGTAAATTGACGCATGGACAAGCTACCGTGCGTTGGAATCGGAATGACAACTACTATACTCAAGCACCTTGGCGCGGGACCAAGCTCCATGACGGCGGGGTACTTATGAATCAGTCGATACATAACATTGACCTATTACAGTGGACATTTGGCCCCGTGGAGTCAGTTTTTGGATATACAGAGACCTTTATGCGCAAAATTGAAATGGAAGATATGGGGGCAGCCGTTATCAAGTTCAAAAGTGGTGCCATCGGAATTATTGAGGCGGCCTCAACCATTTATCCTACGAACATTGAAGAGACCTTGAATGTTTTTGGTGAAACCGGATCCGTCATCGTCGGCGGAATCGCAGTCAACCGCATCGAAGTTTGGGAATTTCCAGACAGCGCAGAAGAAAAAGAGGAGATCTTTGCCAACCAGGCAGGGGACCCGCCAAACGTCTATGGCTTTGGGCACAGAGAGATCATCGCTGATATGATTCAGGCAATTCGAGAAGACCGAACACCCGCCATTCCTGGAGAAGAAGGACGCAAGGCTTTGGAGATTATATTGGCGATATATAAATGCCAGGAAACGAAAGAGCCGGTTGTGTTTCCGTTGTTTGAGTAGGGGAGGATTTTGATTTACAACGTTCGCTCCGTAAGCTGCATAGACCAAACTAATGATCTTATAGGAGTTCTTTAAAATCATCGATGTTCATGCCTGCTTGGTTTAGGATGCTTTTTAATGTTTTAGGTTTAAGGATTTTATTTGTGTGGACCGGTACTGTCACTAAGGAACCACCTTCAGGTGGTTCAAGGTAATGGTGGCTGCCTTCAATGTATAATAGAATGAACCCGGCTCGCTTTAAAGCTGCCACCACGTCTTTACCTGATATTCGCGGTTGGCGGGGCGTCACACACTGATCACCAGTTCTTGTTTTTCAAAAGGTAGAAACTCTCCCTGCGGGATTGGACGCCCCTGAATCTCTAAAGCTTTTAGATAGCCCTTGATAACTTCTTTTGCATTAGTTAGCGCCTCTTCGATAGTATCCCCTTCAGTAACACATCCGGGCAAGGCCGGGACTGTCACGGTGAAACTTCCATCTTCTTCATTGAAATCTAAAACAATTTTGAATCTATTGCTCATCTGTAATTCCTCCATTAGTTTGCTTGTTAATGCCAAAGGTTTCTTTTTTGAATTATTATATCATGAAGAATAAACTAGGTGAAAACGTAAATTATGCTTTGCAGTTAACCTTACTTGGTCTGCGAATGTAGGGATAGAGAAGAACATAACTAACTTCCATGAAAGGAGCGAAGAATAATGAATCATAATCTCATAGCCCACAGTGCAACCGTGCCATTAACCACAGCAATTGGGCCGTTTTGTGTTATCGGTGAAGATGTCGTACTTGGAGAAAACGTCATCTTGGGAGTTGGTTGTGTCCTAGGCGACAGTGCAAGGGTTGGAGATGGAATTGAACTGGGTAACTATGTTAGTATTGGCCAAGGGGCTGTAATAGGCAATCGAACTCGTATAGGAGATCATACCACGATTTATCCGCAAACTAATCTTGGTGAAGATGGGTTTATCGGCAGCAACTCTTCAATCGGACGTTTACCGAAGGCTTCTGCAACAAGCACTGTTAAAGCACAAGCAGACATGCCCCCTCTTCAGATGGGTAATGGATTTACGATAGGATGCTCTGCCGTCTTATATGCCGGGACTAACTATGCTGATAAGGCCTTTGTAGGGGATGGAGCCGTCGTTCGCGAAAGGTGTTCAATCGGGCAGAACGTGGTTATCGGCAGCGGAGTTGTGGTTGAAAACGATACTAAGATCGGCGAATTTACCAAAATACAGACAGGTTCATATATCACGGCCTATATGGAAATTGAAGAACGAGTGTTTATTGCTCCCATGGTCACGACGACAAATGACAATTATATGGGACGCACCGAAAAACGTTTTAAGTCAATAAAGGGTGCAACAATTCAAAGGGGAGCCCGGATTGGCGGAGGGGCGATCCTCTTGCCAGGTGTGAAAGTAGCCCCGGAAACCTTTGTGGCTGCAGGGGCTTTGGTTAGCAAAGATACCACGGAAAAGCGAGTCATCAAAGGCTTCCCCGCCAAAGATCTTCGAGCGGTTCCGGAAGAAGAGCTGCTATAGGGAGGAAGTGTCTTGGCCCGTTCGCACAACGTTCCATTGCTATTCGCTTGTCGCTCAGGCTAAACCGCAAAACTTCTGGGCTTTCTGCATGTGTATGCAAGTTCGGGGACGGTTCTCAACTTGCATACTTACTAGCATATTCTCCGTTCCTAGCTCAGTCGACCAGAAATTAAGGGGATAATTGCTAAGTGAACACTTTAGTGAAGTTCACGATAAAGCGAGCGCCGATGCTGAAGCAGTTATTACGCCGAGGTTCACATCTTGCGCTACCCAGAGGTTGGCGTAATAGCTTCAACATCCAACGAGCCAGTGAAACGTAACGTGTTGAACGTGCAATTGCCCCTTACTTTCAAAGACCTAAGAATGAACCTAAGAACCGTCCCTCGTGCCCCCTGCCGTGGGCTGAATATAGAAGAGAAAGGGAAGATTATTAATGAGAATTCCTCTTTTGGATCTTAAGGCTCAGTATTTGACGATAAAAGATGAGATTGATCAGGCCATTATGGATGTGCTGGATTCGTCGGTATTTATTCTGGGACCTCAGATGAAGGCTTTAGAAAAGGAAATTGCGGCTTTCTGTGGTACGGAGGATGCTGTTGCGGTTGCTAACGGTACGGATGCTTTAATGCTGACACTTAAGGCTTTCGGCATTGGACCGGGGGATGAAGTGATTACTACGACCTTCACGTTCTTTGCTTCAGCGGAAACGATTGTTCAGGTTGGGGCGACCCCTGTCTTTGTAGATATTGACCCCGTGACACTTAACATGGACTTAAATCAGCTAGAGAAAAAAATAACCTCTCGGACAAAGGCCATCATTCCAGTACATATTTTCGGTCAGATGGTGGATGTCGAGAGAGTTATGGAAATCGCTGCACGCCATGACCTAAAGGTCATTGAAGATGCAGCCCAAGCGATTGGAGCAGAGTATCGGGGTAAAAAAGCTGGCTCGATTGGACATGCCGGAACGTTTAGTTTTTTCCCCACTAAAAATTTAGGGGCTTATGGAGATGCCGGCATGATTGTCACTAACGACAAGCATTTGGCGGCAGAATTACGTATGATACGATTCCACGGCTGCCAAGTAAAATATTATCACGATAAGATCGGTTATAATAGTCGTCTTGACGAGCTTCAAGCCGCCATCTTACGGGTTAAATTAGGCTATTTAAATCAGTGGAATGAAGGTCGTCGGGATAAGGCAGCAGTCTATGACAAACTATTGGCGCACCTTCCGCTCACTCTACCCGGCCGAGATCCATCGGGCACCCCCATCTATCATCTCTATGTCTTACGGTCGGATCGTCGCCAGGAACTGATGGAGGCGCTGAGACAAGCGGATATCGCCTGTGCAATCTATTATCCGGTTCCATTGCATTTACAGAAGGCTTTTCATGATTTAGGGTATAAAGAGGGCTCCTTCCCAATCACGGAGAAAGCATGTACGGAAGCTCTGGCAATTCCTTGCTATCCCGAACTTTCAAGAACGGAGCAAGAAGAAATTGTCCGCGTGATCGAAGGAGTATACCGTGGAAAATAGCGCTAGGAAGCTGGGACCGTTGCGCAGAGGGAATCTTGTTCTAATCGGCCTGTTTCTATTTGTGCTCCTGGGTATTTTTTCAGGGTATAAACAGGTAAAAGGGCCGTTTACAGAAACCGAAATCCAGGAAGCACAGAGTGGGGCTACCCGTTTTCTTAACGGAGAATTGGAGATCGGTCAAGGTCAACTTATTGATGTAAAGCATTACTTCTTTGTTGGAACAGTTTATGAAGTAGAAACACCTCAAGGCAGAAAAAACCTAATATCCTTTGTTACCCCGCAGGACAAACCAAGCCCAGGTCAAAAGGTTGAATGGGTTGGGGTGGACAATTATGTCTCATACGTGACGACGGTCTTTCCAGAGGAGAAGATTATGTATGGAGAAATCAATTCTTTAGAGAGAATTTCTCCGAAGAACAATGATCAATTCTATTGTGTTGTATACTCCTTTACGGACGACACAGTTCAACGCTTTATTGTTGATGCTGCTAAACTGGCAACTCTTAAAACCCTGAACAGTGTTCAGGTAACGTATCACTCACCGGGGGATAGTCTTGTCGAACTAGTCCCTAATACCCAAAAAGTAGCTACGGGCTATATTACTGATCTTTGGTTAACCACCATGATCAAAGGTTTAGAACTGGAAAGGGATTTTGATTTCGAAAAATATCCCTACTATATCACTCTGGCGCCAAGGCCCAATGCCAAATATACTTGGACATTTTATCTGACAAAAGAGCAGAGAGATCTGCTGAAAAACGGGAATGTTTTAGAGGTGAAGTATTCTTCCATATTCCCGTCAAGTATTGTGGTCACACGGGAGACTGTGGATCCCGATGTCTTGTGGGGTAATCCTGATAATGGTGAAAAACCATGAGTTTTGTTCGAAACAGTTTTTTGACCCTGTTTGGAACCCTGGGACGCGTTGCTTTTTCCATGGTAACTCAAATCATCATCTCTCGCGTGCTGGGACCCGTGGGAAAGGGTTTGTATTCCTTTCTTGTCCAGATTCCCACGGTATTGGTACCGCTGTGTAGTTTAGGATTGAATTATGCCAATACTTACTACGTTGCACGAAACCCCGAAGATGGCAAAAAGGCTGTGGGAAGTTCACTGGGTATGGCTGCCTTTTTGGGCGGTTTTATGGTTGTATGTGTAAGTATTGCTTATCATTTTTTGAAAAATGGGTACATGCAGGCAGTAACGCCCCTCCAATTGGGATTGATTCTGCTGGCAATTCCTTTCGGACTGCTTAATCTGTATTGGTTGAGTGTGTTATGGGGAATGGACACAATAGGCAAGTACAACTTAGCATTACTGGTTCAGTTCGTAGTCCTCTCCGCAGGAGTCTCGGTAGCAGCCGCCTTGGATCGTTTGACAGTGACCACTGGGTTTGGGATATGGGTGGCCGGAAATATTCTGACAACCCTGTATATGCTGCCAGAAATGGCGAAGATTGTCCGCTGGCGTTTTCACGTCTTTAGCCTGTCGTACATAAGGCAAACTCTCAGCTATGGGGCTAAGTCCTACTTAGCTAACGTCATGATGGTCATAAACTATCGACTCGACCTCTTCATAATCGCCGGATTTTTGCCCTTATCTGAAGTTGGTCTTTATGCTACTGCAGTTACCCTCGCCGAAATGGTCGGATACTTGGGCAATGCGGTCAATACGGCTCTCATTCCAAAGCTGGCTTCTGAGAAAGACAGCCTTACCTTCTCTATGACTCCGAAAGTCACGCGCCTAACCATAATGCTGACCTTTCTTGCCGCGCTCGGAATGGCTATAATCGCTTACCCTCTGATTCTCCTCTTCTTTGGGGCTCGCTTTAGTGGAGCTTTCTACCCTTTGCTGGTATTATTGCCTGGGATTGTGGCCCTTGGTGGATCTGTAGTGCTTTCGGGCGATTTAATGGCCCGAGGAAAGCCGATTTACTCAAGTATCTCTTCTGGTATCACAGTCGTACTAACCCTGATCCTTGATTTTACGCTCATCCCCCTTTGGGGTATTATGGGAGCCTCCTTGGCCTCGAGTTTAGTTTACATATCACTTTTTACCCTGAACTATGTTTTTTACCGCCGTGAAAGCGGCGAAAAGTTTAAAACCGTTTTGATTTTTACGCGGGAGGACATAAGAGAGATGACGTTATTTATTAAGCAGGTGAGTACTAAATGGATCTCGAGGAGAAAGGAGATGCAAGATGGAAAAAAATAATCTGAGTGAAAACCGTTTGCTTCTGATTCTTGAGGTCTTTGTAACCATTTTATGGCTTTATATGATCCTTCGCTGGGTCTATTATCCGTCGACTTTAATAACCTTGGGTTATCTGTGGGGGATTGTTTGGGTTGCCGTAAAACGTCCCAGGTGGTTGCCGGCAGTCCTTATCGTCACATTTCCCCTTGAGGTTTCGAAAATGTTCATACCGGCTTACAGCTTACCAGAGCGATTAGCTGGTTTTAATGTTTCTATCTTAGATTTTTTTCGTCTTACACAACTGGCCTTAGGCCTGCGTTGGTTATATGATCTTTGGCAGACTCATAAAGACCATCGGGCACACATAGCCGATAAATTTAAGATTTGGAAACGTATAAAGACAGACGCCCTTTTATGGCTCCCAATCGCGCTTTTAGGAGTTTACTTGCTTTCAACGGCCTTTTCTATTGCGCCTGCTCATTCGTTTGCAGAAACCGTGCGCTTGCTTTCCTTGATGATCACTCTATACCTTGTCATAGCCTACGTCCAAGATGAAAAGGATTTGCAGCGCTTAGGCTATACGCTGATTGCAGCTGGAACGGTTCTGGGCTTAATTGCCATTGTGCAGTATCTAACCGAGTGGTTTTTCATCCCGACCTCGGCTGTCGTCATTAATCGCCGCTCTAACACCACCTTTGCCGATGCCAATATCTTTGCCCGTTTTCTTGTTATCACCTTCTTGTTCTCCGTGGCTGAGCTCGAGCGACGCACATCATGGTCATCGCGTGTTATACCGCTCATCGCCATTTTGCTTCAGGGTGCCGGTTTGGGAATCACCGGCTCACGAGGCGGAATTTTGGCTCTGGGTGTTTCGGCGATCATTTTCGTGATTCTTATTCCCCGACGCAAATTGACGCTTTACGCCATGGTGCTAATGATTTTTGCCATTATTGCGGCAGCTTTTTTGAATCCGGCGATCATGGCACGGATAGAGAGCTTGCGCAGTGGTTTATTGAGTGCCTCCGGAGGGATTCGAGAGTATTTGTGGCGGTCAGGAATGGCCATGGTGAGGGATCATCCGGTGGTGGGCATTGGAGTGGGTGCCTTTGGAGTGGCCTTTACAACGATCTATCCTTACTTCAATCCCTACTCTACCTTTTATGTTTCTCTGTCGCATACAGCGGTCCTTACTGTGTTGGCAGAAACTGGGATTATCGGCTTTACCGTTCTCTATTTTCTTTTTGGTAAGACACTCCAGAGAGGGTGGGACATTTCCCGTACAATCCGTCATGAACGTCTGCGTTTTTTGAATGCCAGCATAGTGGCAGGAGTAGTAGCAATTTTTATCAGTGCTCAAGGAGAAGGACGATTATATGAAGAACCGTTGCTTTGGATCCTTTGGGCAATGTTAGTCTCAGTTTCTCAGTTAGCCAACCAACAGATAAGAAAGGAACATACAAAACTATGAAAATCGCAACGGTCGTTGGAGCAAGGCCTCAGTTTATTAAGGCAGCCTCAGTCTCCCGTGTTTTAAGAAAGGACCATCAAGAGATACTAATTCATACTGGACAACATTATGATGCTAACATGTCTGATATATTTTTCGATGAACTACATATTCCCCGACCGGATTTTCATTTGGGAATTGGATCGGGTCGACATGGTGCTCAGACTGGGGCAATTCTGGAAAAGGTTGAGGAAGTGCTGATTCAAGAAACTCCCGATGCTCTGTTAGTATATGGGGATACGAACTCTACACTAGCGGGAGCTTTGGCTGCCTCGAAACTTCATATTCCAGTGATACATATTGAAGCGGGACTTCGAAGCTTCAATCGCAGAATGCCTGAAGAGATTAACCGAATTTTAACAGATCATCTTTCCAGCTGGCTTTCTTGTCCAACTGAAACAGCTGTGAAGAACCTTGCAGCAGAGGGAATTACACAGGGAGTTTCTAAAGACGGAGACGTCATGTACGATGCCTTTCTTTATAATCTTACGTTGGCTAAGGAGAAATCAAATATTCTCCAGAAGCTAGGCTTAAAACCAAAATCATATATTCTCTGTACAATACATCGAGCAGAAAACACGGATGATCCTGCCCGTTTAACTCAAATTCTCAAAGCCTTAGCTAAGATTTCCCTGCCTGTGGTTCTCCCATTACATCCGCGAACCCGTAAGATAGTGCATGAATTGGGTTTAACTTCCCTGCTTGATCGTGTAAACGTCCTTGAACCAGTCGGTTATCTGGACATGATCGCCCTTGAAGCCCATACCTCAAAGCTAGTTACGGATTCAGGTGGAGTTCAAAAAGAAGCCTACTTTGCGGGTGTTCCTTGTATTACGATGCGGGACGAAACTGAGTGGGTTGAAACCGTCGATGTGGGATGGAACCATTTGAGCGGTGCTAATGAAGAGAAAATCCTAGAGGCGGTAGAGCTGTTTACTCCTCCTGATAATCGTCCCAGTATTTTCGGCGATGGCAAGGCCGCGGAGAAAATTGTGACGAAGTTCGGATAAATTAATTTTCACTAATACTAAAGTTCATGTATTTAATTACAAAATACTAAGTATACTCCAAAATCAGAGTTGTAAGTCTTGCGAGTCAGTGCAAGTCAAGAATGCAAGTCAAGAACCGTCCCCAAAACTTGCACTGTAGTATTCCAAAGTCAGAAAGTTGGATAAGGAAGGTAAATCATGCGATTTTTAATTTTGACCCAATACTTTCCTCCGGAAACAGGGGCTGCTCAAGTTCGGCTTAAAGAACTAGCGAAAGGATTGCAGCGTCAGGGGCATGAGGTTGTCATCGTCACTGCCTTTCCTAATCATCCCTCAGGAGTTATTCCGCCAAAGTATCGAGGATACTGGTCCATGAAAGATGAAGTGGAGGGGTTACCGGTCTATCGGACATGGGTTTATCCTGTGCAAAGGGGACGTTTTTGGAAACGCCTTTTAAATTACTTTTCGTTTACCTTTTCATCTTTATGGGGAATCTTAAAGGCAGGACCCTGTGATGTACTTTTCGTGGAGTCCCCGCCACTATTTTTAGGGATGACCGCTGTGCTCGGAAGCTGGATTAAACGTGCCCGCTTGGTGTTTAATGTTTCAGATCTCTGGCCTGAATCCGCAGTAGCTTTAGGCTTGGTTACCAATAAAACAATGATACGTATGACGGAGGCTTTAGAAACTTGGCTCTATAATCGTTCTTGGAAGCTTTCGGCGGTGACGATAGGGATCCGAGATACTTGGATAAAACGGGGAATACCGGCTGAGAAAATCGCTTTTTTGCCTAATGGAGTAAACTTGGAGCTCTTTCGCCCGCTTCCACCGGATCAAGAATTTAAGGAGAAGCTAGGGCTTCAAGATAAATTTGTCTTAGTCTATACAGGAACAATGGGATATGCCCAGGGGTTAGAAAGTGTGTTAGAAGCGGCGAACCAATTACGTTCCGAGCCACAGTATCATTTTCTCTTTCTCGGGGATGGGACGGAAAAGCCGAAACTTGAAGAAATGGCCAAAGAGATGAAGCTGCCGAATGTGCAATTCCTTGGCTTTCAGCCAGTTACTGATATGCCGCGCTATTTGTCTTTAGCTGCGGGTAGTATAATACCCTTAAAGAAGCTAAAACTTTTCGAAGGAGCCCGTCCGTCTAAGATGTTTCCGGCTATGGGCTGTGCGGTTCCGGTTATCTATAGTGGAGAAGGGGAAGCAGTAGAACTGGTCCGAGAGGCTGGAGCAGGATTTACCGTTGAACCGGAAAACCCCAACGAGATGGCTCAGGCATTTCGTTCTCTATACGAGTTAAGTGACCAAGGGAAGTCTATGGGAGAAAACGGCAGGCGTTATGTAGAAGAACATTATTCCTGGGATAGTATTGTCAGCCAGTGGCTTAAAGAACTAAAATAAGGAACACCCACTTATAGAAGGAGTCTTCTTTGAATTTGATAAAGGGCAAGGTTATAGAGAGGAAGTGATTGTGTCAACAACCACTACCCTAAAGGGATAGTGGCTTGTAGGAAACTATAAGCCACATGTTGACTAGACTAAGCATTAACTTGCTACGTTATATAAGCCATCAAGTTTTGATATACAAAAGATCAAGAATCCTACTATCAGTGGAACAGGTTATCAGCAAGGCGATCAATTGGACTTTTGGAATACAAGGGAGTATGTGTTATTCAGAGATGGGCATCAATGTCATGGTAAAAAAAATTGTAAGAACAAGATATTGAATGTACATCACATTGAGTCAAGGAAGACAGGTGGAGATAGTCCTAGCAACTTAATTACTCTATGTGAAGAATGTCATGATGATTACCATAAAGGAAAGTTACAGTTAAACATTAAGAAAGGACAAAAATTCAACGATGCTACCTTTATGGGGATAATGAGATGGAGTTTTTACAACAAGCTCAAAGACATATATCCTGATGTAAGTCTGACGTATGGATATATCACTAAAAACACAAGAATCACAAATGGCTTACCAAAAGAACATCGTATTGACGCGTTATGTATAAGTGGCAACCCACTAGTTAAAAGGCTGGACTATTTTTACTTCTCTAAGAAAGTAAGATGCCACAACAGGCAGATTCACAAGTCAAACATTCTAAAAGGTGGTGTCAAGAAGTTAAACCAAGCACAATTTGAGGTAAAAGGTTTTAGACTCTTTGATAAGATTCGATACCAAGGGAAACTATATTACATCTTCGGCAGAAGAAATAGTGGTTTTTTCGATATTAGGACTTTAGACGGAACCAAGGTAAACAAAGGCAGTATCAGTTGCAAATCTTTCAAATTAATTGAGAGAAGAAAAAGTCTATTAACAGAAAGGAGGATGGCAGGTTAGGGTATGCGTAAGGCATTCCTCTCCCTAGCCTGAAGGCGTAGGGGTTTCCTGCCAAGCCATTATGAAACGGTGGGATAATTGGATTATTCCCTTGTTCTTTGCTTTGGTACCTTGGGATATCAGTAAAGTATTGTTTCCCCCCTATCAAAGCGCTGCAGAAACGCCAACCTCTTTGACCTTTTTGCGCATAGGGATGATTCTCTTGTTAGCTTGGGGAGCAGTACGTTTTGTACAAGCAGGCGTAGGGACGACATTAAAGCGTCTTGTTGAGGTTCCGTTAATCTGGGCAGTCATTCCCTTGTTTTTTGCTGTCCTTGTTTCGCTGACCACAAGCTTGCAATCACGCACAACGATTATTGAAGGGTTGCGCTTACTTATTCTATTTGCTGTCGGAGTAAGCGTAGCTTTGGGCGCGGACCGAAAAACAGTTTTTGACCAGGTATTTAGGGTGATCTTTGCTATGGCCACTCTTACGGCAATCATTGGCTTGGCCCAATACCTGAGTGGGAACTGGATTTGGGGTGGAGGTATTAATATTGCTGGAGTACGCAGAGTGAATGCAAGCTTCATCGATCCTAATCTATTTGCACGCTATTTGGACATCTCTATCCTAGGGGCTTTGCTCCTCCTCCTGCGGCGTGAATGGATTATGAGCCTTGGGACTGCCCTGGCACTTCTTATCCAAGTGGCAGCTTTAGGAGTCACGTTTTCGCGAACAGGATGGTTGACCTTGCTAATTGGAATTGTTATTTTAGCGATTAGCTCCGTGAAAAATCGCAGGACGCATTGGGGTATCCTGGGGCTTGGGGGGGTAGGAGTAGTTGCTCTTTTGCTGATTCCAGGTATTCGTATCCGATTTGAAACACTCTTCACGGGGATTAGTGCTCTAGGACAGCGAGAGCACCTGATTAAAGGGGGTTGGGCTATGTTTATCGAAAACCCTTTGACCGGAGTTGGGCTGGGAAATTTTCAATGGGCGATTGAACAGCCGTACCACTATCTTGTGCCTTGGAGTGATGCAGTCACCCGTTCCCATACCAGTTTAGTCACGGCTGCAGCAGAAATGGGTATTCTTGGGGTTTTAAGCATGTTTGTTTTCCTTATTATTCTAGCGAGTATGAATTTGCGTGTGTTAAATCAGATGAACGCTTATGCGCACGCAGTGTTGATTAGTGTTTTCGTGGTTTGGCTCAGCTCCCAGGGGGAAGGCCGTTTTTTTGAAGACCCAATGGTTTGGGCTTTCTGGGGATTGAGCCTGGCCATTCAATGGAAACCTTGGGGAGAGGGCTGGGATGGCTAAACTCTGCTTATTGGCCAACGCTGCCAGTACTCACACCGAGAAATGGGCAATAGCTCTGTCTGAACGGGGCTGGGAGGTAGAAATCTTAAGTTTTCTGTCCGCCGAGCTACCAAAGGTTAAGGTTCATCTAATTCCTCGTTTGGCCGGGGACAAGGTGGATGTAATACTTCGCCAGAATTGGGTAAGGGAAAAGGTCGCCGAGATTAAACCTGACCTGATCCATTCCCATTATGCAACGAGCTTTGGCTTGCTCGGAGCATTGACCCGCAAACATCCTCTGGTTATTTCCGCCTGGGGGAGTGATATTTTTTCATTTCCTCGAACCTCATTTTTGCATCGAAAACTATTAAAATGGATTCTGACTCGCGCTGATGTGCTATGCTCAAGCAGTGAAATAATGGCACAGGAGATGCAACGCTATATTGGCTCAGAACAAGCTATTGAAATTATACCCTTTGGAGTAGATACGACTCGCTTTTCTCCCCCGCAGGGAGAACACGTTTCTTATCCAAAAAGCGCTCTAACAGATTTTACTGTTGTGTTCGGTGTTGCTAAAGGCCTGCATCCTGTTTATGGGTTAGATCTCTTGATCGAGGCGTTTGCTCAGGTTCATCGTCACTTTCCTCAGACGCTTCTTCGCATCGCTGGAGAAGGCCCGCAGCGTTGCCAGCTAGAAGACTTGACGGAGAAGCTTGGTATTGCCGAAAATATTGAATGGCTGGGACAAATCCCAAATGCTAATGTTTCTGATTTCTATCAAAGTGTCGATATTGTGGTCATTCCTTCCCGTCAGGAGAGCTTCGGCGTTACAGCCGTGGAAGGATCAGCATGTGCCCGCCCAGTGATTGCCAGCAGGGTTGGTGGATTGACTGAAGTAATTATAGAAGGAGAAACTGGTTTACTTGTTTCTCCAGAAAATATCTCCGAGTTAGGCGAGGCTATGGAACGTCTAATTAAAGATCCTAGCCTGAGGGATAAGTTAGGCCGACAAGGAAGGGCAAATGTGCTTAAGAATTATGATTGGCAACAAAATGTAACTCAAATGGAAGTCGTGTATAAGCGATTACTCCATGCTAGTCAGAAAGTATAACTATAAGTTTTCTATATGCCCATATTTGAAAGGAGACAGAAATCCAATGCGTAAAGAATTCTTAACCTACGGTTTGCCCCTTATTGAAGAGGACGATATTGCAGAAGTTGTGGACAGTCTAAAATCAAATTGGATTACAAAGGGACCTCGAACCAACGAGTTCGAGAAACTCTTTGCAGAGTATATTGGAGTTAAATATGCTATTGCAGTGAACTCTTGTACGGCAGGGTTACATCTCGCACTAGTAGCAGCAGGAATCAGTGCTGGAGATGAAGTGATCACAACTCCGATGACCTTTGCATCTACTTCGAACGTTATCATTCATACTGGAGCAACACCAGTCTTCGCAGATATCGATCCAGTGACTATGAACATCGATGTCAACGAAGTTCGCAAAAAGATAACCCCGCGAACAAAGGCCATTATTCCGGTCCATATTGCTGGGCATCCGTGTGAGATGGATGAGATAATGGACCTTGCCCGGGAACATAATCTCTTTGTGCTAGAAGATGCGGCCCATGCAGTTTATACTAAGTATAAAGGGAAATTAATTGGCACGATTGGAGATGCAACCGCATTTTCCTTCTACGCCACAAAAAACTTGGCCACCGGAGAAGGTGGTATGGTCACAACGAATGATGAGGCCCTTGCGGATAAGATTAGGATAATGAGTTCACATGGTATGAGCCGAAACGCCTGGAATCGCTATTCAGCATCAGGTTCCTGGTACTATGAAATTCTCCATCCCGGTTACAAATACAATATGACCGATATCCAGGCGGCTCTAGGACTAACTCAGCTGGCAAAGCTCGAGCGCATGCAGGGAATCCGTCTGGAAATTGCCGAGCGATTTAACGAAGAGTTTGGCAAAATGCCTGAACTGGAAATTCCACCCGAAAAAGAATATGCACGCCATGCTTGGCATCTGTATATCCTGAAGCTAAATCTGGAGAAACTATCCATAGACCGGACAGATTTTATCGAAGAACTAAAAAAGGAACAGATTGGGACGAGTGTGCACTTTATTCCTGTGCCAATGCATCCCTACTATAGAGATACGTTCGGTTTCCAAAAAGGGGATTTTCCACAGGCGGAAACGACGTTTGAACGCATTCTCTCCTTGCCGCTTTATCCGAAGATGAGCAAGCAAGATACGGAAGATGTTATTGAAGCTGTAAACCGAATTGTCGAGCGTTTTCGTAAGTAAAATGACAGGGGAGAGGGGACAAGGGATGGGTCAGAGATTGGCGGCATCTGCGGAAAGTAAAGAGTTTATTTATTCTCGGTGGCAACTTGTTCTGAAGCGGTTGCTTGACCTTTTAGTTGCTGCTGTTCTGCTTGTGATCATATCACCGTTGTGGCTTTTTATAGTCCTTTGGATTCGCTTGGATTCAACGGGACCAGCCATTTTTACGCAAACACGCGTGGGACTTTGGGGCAAGTCCTATACAATTTATAAGTTCCGGACAATGACTTCGAATGCAGATGTCTTAATGAAGTCAAAGCTAGAAAAGGTGACAAATATAGAAAACTTTGTTTTCCAGGAGAAGAATGATCCTCGGGTAACACGCAGTGGGAAGTTTTTGCGTAAAACCAGTTTGGATGAACTCCCTCAGCTCCTGAATATTTTGCTAGGCAATATGAGTCTTGTAGGGCCTCGTCCGGAGGTTCCAGATATCGCTAAGCACTACACGCCTGAACAGCGCCTGCGCCTTAACGTCTTGCCTGGGGTCACTGGATTAGCTCAGGTCAACGGGCGGAGCGAGTTAACCTTAGGAGAAACGCTGGCCTATGATGTGGAATATGTCAGGCGTTGGAGTTTTTGGTTGGATCTAGCGATTCTATGGAAAACTTTCTTTGTCGTCTTCTCCGGTAAAGGGGCTTATTAATGAATAAACAATCATCGGAACAACTAAAAGGAATTGCAATCCTTTTAGTTGTTTTTGGGCACCTCTTTGTGACAAAGTTCATTAACAGCTCGAATGTTGCCTTTGCTTATTTAGGAGCTCAGGGTGTTGCCATTTTCTTAATTCTTTCAGGCTATGGAATGACAACATCCTTTTTAATAAAGGGAATGAATAAGGGTTTTCTCGTGCGACGTATGCGCACCGTACTGCTTCCTTATTCATTAGTGACCCTTTTATGGTTTATGTACGATTATTCTAATGGCAAAATGTACCCTATAAAGACTATCATGCTTTCTTTAAGTGGCTTCGATTTCAAACTTACTATGGATGCCACGATGTGGTATATCTCCTTTATCCTGATATGGTATCTCTATTTCTATCTTATCTTCAGCCTAAAGCTTCCTAATATTTTGAAGGTCGGATTACTGTTTGGGTTTGCCTATCTTTTACGCTATCACTCAAGGGTGGATTTTACAGAATCAGTTTATTGGCAATGGGGTCTTCACGCTATCATGTTCCCACTTGGAGCACTCTTTGCTCTAGTACGACTGGATAACTTAAGTGAAAGAATTGTAAACGTAGGTCTTAGCTTTGTTGGATTTATGGGGTTGGGGATTTATATTATAAACCTCAAGAACAATGGTCTCGGCTTAGGACCTTATATGCTCTCCAATTTAAGCTTTGCCATAGCGACGGTCTCTTTGATGATTATTTTAGAGCGATTTGGAATTTACTCAAGGCTACTTAGCTTTATTGGTTCGATTTCCTTTGAAATCTATTTATTTGAGGCAGTTTTTATGTACAAGCTCTGTCTGCCCTATGTTCTGCCAAACAAAGCACTATCCCTTAGTCTATATATTCTAGTCCTGGTTGGATCGAGCATATTTCTTAAAAAAGGTGTAAGGTTTGCGCTTAAGGTATCAACTCGCAGCCCAAGCTTGAATCGGGAAGATGTTCAGGTACAAAGACTTTCCTCATAACGTTTAAGGGTTAAATATCCAATAAATGGTTATGATATTCTGAAATCCCGCTCTATCCTGAGTTGGCGGGATCTCCAGGAAAGACTTAGACTAATTACAAAGAAAACTAGGACATAACAGAGAGGAACTACTTTCTCCCTTGTCGAATAGGAAAAGAATGGTTGGAGGAGGAATAAACATGATCAGAGAGAAAATCCTTGAAATACTTACTGATATTTGTGGTACTGACGAGATAAAACGGAACCCGGATCTGGAACTATTTAAGAATGGATTGCTTGATTCCTTTGGAATTATTGAATTATTTGTAGCAATTAACGAACAGCTTGCCATCGAAGTGGCACCAACAGAAATGGAACGTGAAGAATGGGAAACCGCCAATAAGATCATTGCGTACTTGGAGGAGCGTAGAGGTTAATGATTCGAAGTCGACTAGGGCCAATGCTTATTGCCGTTCTTCTCTTTGCAATAACAATAGTTTGGATGGGCCCACTGACCCAACAGGTTGTGGGGCTTTTTTGGCTTAAACCAGGAGTTACCCAAACCATCGGCGGCTCGCAGACTCCTGTAACTTTTCAGGGCATGATTCTTCAGGAAAAAGCCCTGCAATCGTCAGATATTCTGCCTGTTTATGGGTCTTCAGAATTTTCAGCCGTCTCAGAATTTCATCCGTCACTTCTTTTTGAGGGAAAACCGACTGGGTTTGCCCCTTTTCTTGTGGGCAGAGGAGGAACCCAGGACATCATCCATGCTTTAAACATGGCCGCTTTAGGACAGTCTCTTAAGGATAAAAAAATTGCTATTATACTTTCGGCGCAGTGGTTTACTCCAGAAGGAATTAGCCCCGCGTACTTTGCACAGAATTTTTCTCCCCTCCACGCCTATCGGATGGTTTTTAACTCCTCTTTGTCTATCAAGACTAAAAATCAATTAATAAAGCGTCTCTTAGACTTTCCCGGAGCTTTTGATGAGCAACCCACCCTCCATGCGCTTCTAGCCCAGCGCTTAGCTACAAGCCAAACACCTAGTTTTCAGAGTTGGAAATTAGCAGTGAAGGGAAGAATTGAAATGGCAGCGCTTGAAGCACAAGACGCGCTAAAAACTATTGCCTATACTCGACTGATCAGCGATAGAAGTGCTTCAATAAATGCTGCTATAACAGCGCCGCCCCTTGCTTCGTGGCTGGAATTAAAGGAAAAGGCGACCAAACAGGGAAAAACGATGACCCAAAACAATCGCTTTAGCATCTTGGACGAATATTATACAGCTAATATTCAACCTAAGTTCCTTGAAAAAAAGAATTCAGCTATCCGGTCTGGGTTCTATCCCTCTCCTGAATATCAGGATTTAGAACTCTTATTGAATTTAATCCAAGAGACTGAGGCTCATCCGCTGTTTATAATCGTGCCTGTGAATGGAGCTTGGTATGATTATACGGGTTTTCCGATAGAGGAACGAAAGGCATACTATTCACGTACTGAAAAGATCATCAGGGACAGGGGCTTTGAGGTTGAGAATTTCAGAGATCATGAATATGATTCCTACTTCTTGCAGGATACCATGCATTTGGGCTGGAAAGGATGGGTGAACGTCAATGAAGCGCTGGACCGATTTTATCACGAAGGGACCTAAGGAATGGAATTCCGCTTTAATTTGGTTTGGTCGAGTTGCCTATTACTACCTCGTCCTGTTGGGTTTGTTTACTCTTTATTTAGTACAAAAGCAACATACCGCAGTTCCGTTTATTTACAATAACTTTTAGGCGAATGGGGAATGTGTTTTTATGCTTAGCGAAAAAATCCATGATTGGTTCATAAAATGTCCAGAACGGGTGGCCCATCAACATTTAGATACAGTTTTAACGTATGCCTCTTTAGAAAGTAGATCTAATTCTGCCGCAGTATGGCTGCATGAACTGAGTCTGGCTCAAGGAATAACTCGGCAGAACCCAGTTGTTGTGTATGGGCATAAAGAAAATGAGATGCTGGTATTATTCATCGCTTGCGTCAAAGCAGGCCATCCCTATATACCCGTGGATTCCTCCGTTCCCACAGAACGTCTTTGGCAAATCATTGAAGCTTCTGGTGCAAAGGTAGTCCTTTCTCCTCAGCTTGTTCCTAAAGGGAACTCCTCGCACAAAGTCGTTATTAAAGAAATGATTTCCCTTGATGGACAAGACAGTATCCTTAGTGGATATCAAATGGAACTACCGCCTTCCTCTTGGCAGGTGCAACTGGATGAAGTGTACTATATAATTTACACCTCTGGTAGTACAGGTGTACCTAAGGGGGTTCAGATTACCCTACGGGCTTTAGAGAGTTTTTTAAATTGGGTCAACCCCACCTTCCAGCCGGAGGAGATGAAGGAGATCTTTCTCAATCAGGCCCCGTTTTCGTTTGATCTTTCGGTGATGGATTTATATATGTCTTTGAGCACAGGGGGAACCCTTTGGAGTGTAGACAAAAACCAAATTGCGAACCCCAAAGAACTCTTTGCCTCTCTAGCTGCCTCTAAAATCAGTTACTGGGTATCAACCCCTTCTTTTGCCGAGGTATGTTTAATGGACCCCAGTTTTAATGAAACCTTATTGCCGCAAGTCAAGCGGTTTCTCTTCTGCGGAGAGATTCTTACCCATGATTGTGCTGCCAAACTTGCCCAACGATTTCCACGAGCCAAAGTGGAAAATCTCTACGGGCCGACCGAGGCCACGGTGGCGGTGACGAATCTGACGATCACCCCGGACATTCTGAACGGTTTTAATCCACTTCCAGTAGGAAAGGTTAAACCGGATGCTTTGGTTCTGATTTGTGATTCAGAGCAACTGATAATAGCGATTAGCGCTGAGAAGGGAATTTTGCACCAAAGGCCTGAGATGCTGCCAGAGGGAGAGGCAGGGGAGATGGTTATCGCAGGCCCCAATGTCAGTGTGGGTTACCTTAACAATTTGGAGCAAACTGTCAAGGCCTTTTTTAGCTGGCAGGAACAGGGAGTAACATGGAACGCTTACCGGACGGGGGATTCTGGGCTGTTTAAAGATGGCTTCCTCTTTTATCAAGGCAGGTTAGATTTCCAGGTTAAACTCCATGGTTACCGGATCGAATTAGGAGAAATCGAGGAAAATCTTAGACGATTGCCGATGGTTGATAATGCCGTAGTTTTACCGATTGAACGCCGTGGTAAAGTGGATTATTTACAGGCCTTTCTTACAGTGAGCAAGCCTGTAAAAGATGAATTCAAGGCGACTCTTGCTCTCAAGGAGGATTTGCGTAAGTCTTTGCCCGAGTATATGATTCCACGCCGATTTAAATTCCTTGAGAAAATGCCCATGACACCGAATGGTAAGGCAGATCGACGTGCTTTATCCGATTGCTAACTGCCACTGGAGGTACAATGATGACGCCTTTTGAGAACTTTTCCTTTTTTATCTATTTGCTTATCCCAATGGTGCCAGCAGTTTTGCTCGGGATTCTCGGAGCATCAGGTAAAGTTCGAGCCACCTGGGTCTTGCTTTCCACGTTGGGTATGCTGCTGCTCATCGGGCAACCGCTGAGGGTGCTCTATCAGATTGCAGGTTATCTTTTGTTCCAATGGATCATAGTAAGACTTTACTTGTCCTATCGAAAGAGTGCACTCGGAAAAAATCGAGCCAGTGTCTTTTATCTGGTAGTTTTCTTAGCGATTCTTCCATTAGTGGTCGTTAAAATTAACCCTAGTATTATAAAGCTGGGCTTTTGGCAAACTGTGATCGGGTTTATAGGGATCTCCTATTTAACCTTCCGTACAGTAGGGATCATTATGGAAATTCGCGATGGGTTGATCAAAGAGGTTCGATTAGTGGACTTCATCAGCTTTGTCCTCTTTTTCCCGACGATTGCCTCCGGTCCGATTGATCGCTACCGACGTTTTATCACGGATCTCTATAAACCCCTGACCCCGCAAGACTATGGTGAACTGGCCATTCAGGGAATGGACTATATTTTTCGTGGCTTTTTGTATAAGTTTATTATCGCCTATCTCATCAATAAATACTGGCTTGAGCCGCTGAACCAGACCTTTGGCTTTCTGCCAACCCTTAAATATATGTACGTTTACGGCTTTTATCTCTTCTTTAATTTTGCGGGGTACAGCGCCTTTGCCATCGGAGTCAGTTATCTGATGGGTATTAAGACCCCGATTAACTTTGATAAACCATTTATATCTAAAAATATTAAGGATTTTTGGAACCGTTGGCATATGTCCCTTTCATTCTGGTTTCGAGATTACATCTATATGCGTTTTGTCCTTGATTCAGCCAAGAAAAAGCGCTTTCGAAACCGCTATACAGCCTCTTATGTGGGCTATCTCCTACTTTTTGGCATCATGGGAGTATGGCACGGAACCCAACTCCAATATATCCTATATGGGTTTTATCATGCAGGGCTGATGATTAGCTTTGACTTTCTTGACCGCAAGAATAAAACTTGGAAGTATTGGGGAACAGGACCGATCTGGAATCTGTTAGCTATTCTGGTTACCTTTCATTTTGTTATGTTTGGGTTTCTGATTTTTTCCGGTCGCCTGGTATAGATGGTGACGATCAGCTCTATTTCTGCTACTCTATGGCTCCGCTAGGTTTAACTGTATCAGTTAGACTTAGGGGGGCTTTAGTATTTTTTATAAGCGGTCGATTAACAGTTTTAGGGCAGGAATCCTCTCTTTTAGTGTCGAATAAGATATGAAATAGACACAGAAGAAAGGGGTAGGAATATGAGGGTTCATCGCTGCAGGAAGATCATGGCAGTAATTATCATCGGGCTCATTATTATACAGCTAGTCCCGGCTAGACCGGTCATGGCTGCATTTGATCAAAAGGCTTATTATTATGAGATTGGTAAAAAGTTAGAGGATATGGCAAACAAATATAATATCCCACCGGTACTCCTCAAAGCCGTGACTTGGATGGAAAGTGGCTGGAAGCAATATGAACTGGATACTACAACTGGACTGCCCATAACCGATAAACCTTTAATAGGTCGTGACGGAATTGGGATAGGGATCATGCAAGTCTCCTCGTATGATCCCAAGGACACAGAAACAATTGATAGATTAAAAAATGATATCGACTATAATATTGAGGTTGGTTGCCAAATGCTAAACCAGAAATGGCGGGCTTACCCCAAGATCGGTGATGGGGACCGTAATGTTTTAGAAAACTGGTATTTTGCTGTATGGGGTTACAATAGTTGGGCAACTAGAAACAACCCGAATACCTTAACAGGTAAATCCGCTTATCAGGATTCAGTGTTTAGTCTAATGGGTCAAAAGTACAATAGTGCAATTACATTTGCCCCGGGAGCTACAAAATTTCCCAAGGAACTCTTACCCCCAGTAAATCCACCTTACCTATCTAGTCGTTGGAGCACCCCTACCACGATTCATTTAGGAGATTTAGAGATTGATGAAGATAGTTTGATTGCTTCCGGTGGCGGAACCAGTGTAGATGCCGCTAATGGTGATTACTGGTACAACTACGCTCGCTGGAGTTCGTATTATGCCTTAGGATTTTACGTTACTGCTTATAAGAGTCCATCGGTTACTGATAAAGAGATCCTCTCCGAGAAAATTCTTAAAGCCTATGGTAAACTCTTAACTGAAGCAGATGCTTTGCTCCTTGAAAAAAACGACGCTTCCTATGCTACCGCAGCTAAATACTATTGGACAGTATCGCAGGGACCCAACTTAGATAATTCCATCTTGAAACGTGCACAAACAGGTCATCTTAATGCCTTAAACAAGCTCTTAGATGAAGCGGATAAATTAGCTCGTTTAAGTACCGACCTTAGCAAGGTAACTGCTGCTCAGGATTATGGGATAATTTTGCAGGAGTCAAATTTGGATGCTGACCTTAAAGAACAAGCTACAGATGGCCTTCTGAGTATCTATACGAAACTATTAGCTCAAGCGGATAAATTGGCGCTAGAAGGGACATCCTCCTCCAATGAGAGTGCAGCAAATTACTACTTGACAGTTTTACAGGGACAAGTCCTAGATGCTAGCCTCACAGAACGAGCGAGAATTGGCTACGAAAAAACTAAAGCTTCTAACCCAGAAAAAAATCCTAACCCGACACCGACACCGACACCGACACCGACACCGACACCGACACCGACACCAACTCCAACACCAACACCGACGCCAACTCCAACTCCAACCCCCGAATCAGAGGAGGAGTTAAGCATCGAGCGGCTCTATGGAGCCAGAGCGGAAGACACAGCGATCAAAATATCCCAAAAAGGCTGGGCAAACAACTCTTCCCCAGTTGTGCTTCTCGCAAGAGTAGACCGCTTCCAAGATGCCTTAGCAGCAGCCCCTTTGGCGAATAAACTAAAAGCACCGTTGCTGTTAACGTCACCTTATCAGCTAGACAAATCAGTTTTAGAAGAAATAAAACGTCTGTCCTCTAGTGCTAAAGTCTATGTCATTGGTGGTGAGGGAGCCATAACGAAGACAGTTACAAACACCCTTGTAGAAGAGGGTTTATCCTATGAACGAATCTTCGGAGATTCAGCTGCAGATACAGCTGCAGCTATTGCCAGAAAGATTGGCCCCAGCACACAGGTCATACTGGCGTCAAGTACCAGCTTTCCGGATGCTCTCTCTGCTTCTGCTCCGGCAGCGGCTCTAGGAATTCCAATCCTTTTAACAGAACAGGGCAAATTACCCACTGCCACCAAGCAAATACTTAAAGACTTTGGGGTAACAAAGACCATCATCGTAGGAGGGAAATTCGCGATATCTACAGCGTTTGATGCCAAAGGGGGTCCCCTGGAAAGCTATGGGCCCTTGCGCTTGGCTGGGAATACAAAATATGATACGATGTTACAAATTGTTAAATACTTTGACCAAAACACTGAATCAATTGTTATAGCCACAGGGGAGAATTTCCCGGATGGCTTATCCGGAGGTGCTTTTGCAGCTTTGACTGGAAGCCCAATGATTCTTATCCCTACAGGGGATCTAAATTCGGATACCAGTACTTACTTAAAGAATTTGTGCGGCAAGACCCATACTGCTTATATTTTGGGCGGGACTGGGGTAATTCCGAGTACTAATGAAAAAACTATGGGAAGCCTTTTGACTTCTCAATGATCCTAAATCGGCAGAGGATGGACGTATTGGATAAACAGTATAAAAAAACACAAGAATTCGAACCTCGTGCATCGAACTTCGTGCCTCGTAAGAAGTTGTTGATCACGGGACTCTTATTTCTCGTTGCCCTAACTATAGAACTTCTATATATCAGATCGTATGGTGTAGGCTACTTTATTTCTCCTGATGGATTACACTATTCCAACATAGCCGAGAATTTCCTCCATGGCAATGGGCTTGTGAATACCGCGAATTTTGTCCAAGGGGATGACGGTGTCATACGAGAAGTCGCCCAAACGCGAGAATATGTGGTAGGTCCAGTCTATCCCATGCTTCTAGCCCTGATCTACGGGATATTTGGATTAACGAATTATAAGATGATCATCCTTGTTCTGCACTCCATGCTCGGTGCCGCCAGTGCGGTACTCGCTTATAAGACGGGGGAAATCCTGTTTGGCAAGAGGTATGCTTGGATCCCCTATGGACTGACACTGGGATATCCGTTATTTGCGTTTTGGGGGATGTACGTTCTTACTGAGGCAACCTATGTTTTTACGATTACGCTTTTCCTTTATCTCATAGCTCTATATGCGAAAGAAGTCGACCGGCCGAAACTAAAAACCCTCTTGCTCTTAGGAACAGCCATCGGGATTTCGAATCTCGTTCGACCGCTTCTGTTGCTTTATTTCCCTGTTTTAGGATTTTGGATTCTGTGGGCCAAGCGTTGGCGCATGAAAACGGCTCTGCGGGATTTTGCTGTAATCGTTATGATGACAGTGGTGGTGATGAGCCCTTGGTGGATTCGCAACGTCATCAAATACCATCAATTTATTGCGGTATCAAATTATGGTTCTTATGAGTTTTATCTAGGGAATAATCCCTTGACGATTACGGATAAATACTTTTATTTCGCTCAACCGAGCTTTGATCCCGAAGTTAAAGCTCGTATCGAAAAATTGCCCATTTCAGAACAAGAAGAGGAATACAAGCAATTAGCAGTGTCTTACATAGTTCAACATCCTGTATTGTTTTTGCAGCGTACCTTCGCCAAAGAAAGGAACCTCTTTTGGCAATCGGTACTTCCTCTAGAAGGACAACTCTACAAAATGAAGGGAGTACTACTGGACAAATGGTATCTCCTTCTAGGACTTATTGGAGTATTTCTTAGCTTATTTAGTTTGAGGAAATACAGCTTTCTCTTACTTTTTATTGTCTATTACAGTTTTATAGTAAGTATGTTCACTGTGGTTGACGGCGCTCGCTATCGTCTGCCGGTAATGCCTGCGATGATCCTCTTAGGATCTCTGGTTTTGGTTATAGCTATTAAGGGCATTAGCAGACTGTCTAGGGTTAATCGGCGAGCGGCTAGGAGGGTATAAGTTAAATGTTACGTGTGCAATTGGTCGTTTTAATAACAAGCTTATTTGTAACCGGCTTTATCGTTGAGCAAGTTCGTCGTAGACGCTTAGCAGTGGAATATTCTCTGATTTGGATTGTCGCAGGAATGGGAATGATTGTCTTATCCCTTTGGAAAAACGGGATTGAGTACATAGCAGACTTAATGGGCATTTATTATGCTCCGTCTGCTATCTTTGTTATTTTTGGGATTCTGGTGTTTGTTTTATGTGTTCATTTCTCTTTGGAGATATCCAGATTAAGTTCGAACAATCGAGTCTTAGTACAACGGATCGCCCTACTCGAGGATGACCTGAAAAACTTGGAAGAAAACCCCGCTAGTGTGGAAAATAAGCCCTTCTGTAAGGACGTGTAGGATGAGTCATGAGAATTTTAGCGATTGTTCCCGCCTTAAATGAGGCAGATAATATCGGTTCCGTAGTCCGGAATCTAAGGACAACATCCCCTTGGCTGGATGTGCTGGTCATAGATGATGGGTCAACTGACCAGACCGCAGAGTTAGCTCGTGCGCATGGGGCTAAGGTAATTTCATTGCCAGTTAACCTTGGCATAGGGGGCGCGGTTCAAACCGGGTTCATATATGCCTTAAAGAACAGCTATGACGTGGCCTTGCAAGTCGATGGAGATGGACAGCACAGAGGAGAAGAAATCAAGAAATTAGTGGATCCCGTACTTCTTGGGGAAGCGGACGTAACCATCGGATCGAGATTTCTAGAAAAGACGTCTTATAAATCAGCTTGGCCCCGGCGATTAGGGATCTATCTGTTGAGTAAAACTATTCAGTCCGTTGTGCGTAAGAATTTTACAGATCCTACGTCAGGATTTCGTGCCTATAATCAAAAGGCCTTGAGGATTGTGTCAGCTCATTATTCCACGGATTATCCAGAACCTGATGCTATTGTAACTTTGCTTAAGAATAGATTGCGGGTGATAGAGATTTCTGTTGAAATGGATGCGCGCTTATCAGGGAGTTCGTCAATTACGCCGTTTAAGAGCGGATACTATATGTTCAAAGTGAGTCTGGCGATTATTCTTAACTCGATGATGAGCAGAATTTGGAATGATTAGGAGGAGCGCTTTTCTGCACTATCCGAAAGCATGAATTTCTGGTAAGCATAAGTGCACCTAAGGCGACCGCCTGCGCCTGTGGCTTCTCCGCTAAGTTAACACGTGCGAAGACAGTGTCTTCGGTCGCTAGCCAAGTTTTCTATACACGCGTCTGCACGTTATGCCGCTGACGAGCTGGACGGTTCGCCAGCGCGTCCGAACCTCAGGGCGTGATGGCCGCATGCTATGCCATAAATATTGGTATATGGAAACAGCCGGAACACAATCAAAGGTGTTCCGGCTGTTATTTCGTTACGGTCCGGAAATGCATATCCGGTGGTGAAGCAGGCCAAAGCCGACTCCCGGACAAAGGGGTTGGCGATTTTACCACCTTTCATGGGTGGCGTACGCTGCAGGATAAATTTCTCCCGCTCATCTTCCGGAATCCCCAGCAGGAGAAGGGCCTGGTAGTAGGTCAAATTCGTCAGCGCTGACGAATTTGAGCTGCCGCCGTCATCGGTGGAAGCGAACAGTTTATCTCCATATTCTTCAAAGAGCTGCATCAGCCTGTTGGCTGTGCGCTGGGAATAGCTCACCGATTCGACCAACCATTTTCCCATTCTCCATGCGGGAGCAAGGCCTTGGCCTCCTTCAGGCGCTTGCCGACCTCGATGGCATTGGTAAGCATGATTTGACAAGTCTGTTGTTTGATCCTATTAATCTCAGCCGCGATGCCTTGCGGCGTACGTTCAGTGATTGGTTCATTCATTTTGATTCCCGCCTTTTTGGTAGCTTTAATTACAGCATACGTAGACGGGCTTCGGATGGTGAAGGCTTGAGTATAAACCTATCAAATCATTGTTATCAACGGATATTGAGATAACCGAGGAGGAGATAATTCGCATTTATGTTTATATTTAAATATTTTAATTAGTTAAAATTCTTAAAAAGATAGATTTTCACCTTCATATTAATAATGGTTTTTTTCTAAGGTTTGATTTATCTTATAAAAAAGCAAATACAAGTAATAAATGGTAATAAATCCAAAATGTTATGAATGTAATTTATTGTTTAATATGTTAATCTTTATTTGCGACGAAAAAATATTAACACCTAATTAAAACCTTCTTTATTTTAAACTTCTTATGTTGTTCTAAAAAGTACCCACTGGACTGAAAAGTTATTTTTGGGGAGGGACGCCTCCATAAAATCCAGTGGAATATTTTTAGACAATGCGCAATGTCTAAACATTTAACTTACTAGGGGTGAGGGACGTTAATAAGCGTCTCTAGACAGAACTGGGAAATCTAAAAACTGTTCTAAATTGAGAGGAGAAATTGACTGGATGAAAAAGACAAAAAAGGCATTAGCATCTTTAGCTCTTGCCGGTATGGCACTAACAACGATACCTTTTAATGCATTCGCTAATGGGACAGTTCCAACTCGTCTCGCGGGTGTAACTGCTGAACAAACTGCAGTCCAAATCGCCGATCAAACCGGCTATACTGGTGCTGCAATCCTTGCATCCTCAACTTCCTATGGCATGGTTGATGCATTAACTGCTGGCCCACTCGCTGCTTCCTTGAAAGCTCCTATCTTATTAACCGGAGCTGGAACCACACTTGATGCCGCTACTAAAGCTGAACTCACAAAACTCGAGGTTAAAACCGTTTATGTAACTAGCGGAACTGCTGTTATTAAACAAGGTGTTATTGATGAGTTAAAAGCTATGGGTATTGAAGTTGTTGCTCTTGGTGGATTTGACCGTGCTGAAACATCCGTCAATATCGCTAAGAAAATGACTGGCGTAACTAAAGTTGCAGTCGCTAACACTGTCGTAGACGCACTCTCCATTGCCGCAGTGGCTTCTGCTGCTAATGAACCAATCCTCTTAACTGACAGAGATGCCCTTCCTGCTAGCGTAGCTGCCTATTTAGCAAGTGCTGGAGTCACAACCACTGATGTTATCGGTGGCACAGGCGTTATCAGTGATGCAGTAGTAGCTGGACTTCCAGGTGCAACTCGTCACTTTGGAATGACTGCATATGACACCAATAATCAAGTTATCCAAGACTTTGCTGCTGCTCTGCAATTTGACAATGTCTATGTTGCAAATGGCGTAACTGGTATTGACGCTCTCGCAGGTGCTCCACTTGCAGCTCAAACTAAATCCCCTATCGTACTCACAGATGGACAAACAGTTCCTGCTGCGGCTGCTTTCACTTACAGCAAATCATCTGCAAGTACTGTTGTTACGGCTCTTGGTGGTACAGCTGTAGTTCCTGAAAGTGTACGGACTGGGATTGCCGCCGGTCAAGTTACACCTGAAACTGGAAACTTGGCGATTGTTTCAGTAAGCGCACTGACTAATGACGGACACGTACTTGCTGTTAACTTCAACAAAGAACCTGGTAGCATTAACAAAGCGGATGTTAAAATTTATAATTCAAGTAGCTTAGAACGTGTAGGTGTAGAATCAGTTCTAGTAAGTGGTAATGTTGCCGAAATCACGCTATACGACATTGAAGGCGCAGATGAAATTAAGGCATTAACTAACTATACTATTGAAGTAAATGGCGTTAAATTCCAATTCATGCGTTCTGCCTTCTTAGGGTCAGATTCAAAGGCTCGTGTAGCTTCAGTTGATTTTGAGAAGAAAACCATGAAAGTTAGTTCTACTGCTGGCTCACAAACACTTAATGTTCCTGCTGCTTTAAATATCGATTTACAAGAAGCATTAGGACAAGAGATCAATGTATGGTATAACACAGACCATGATATAACAAATTATGCCTACGTAGGTAATAAGGTGCTTTACTCAGGTGTTGAAGTTACCAAGACTCTTTCTTATGACGGAGACGGCGACGTCAAAAATGGTGAGATCAAACTGAATGAAACTGGCGATGTTCTTAAATTCGCAGACCAACCAGTTTTCTATAATAATAATGCTTCCTTAACTACAACTGATGCAGTCGCTTTATTACAAGAAGATGTTGAATTAGACTTTGCAAAAATCGTATTAGATAGCAATGGAAATGTTGCCTATATGTCCGCCTTCGATTGGGATAATGTCGATGTAACTGATCCTGCAGCAGGAAACCCACTTGTAGTTGATAAGGTAGATGGTACTGTAGTAATTGGCTATGATATAGATCAAGATCTTGAGGATTATACAGTTATCAAGAATGGTAAGATCATTGCAATTAGTGATATCAAACAAGGGGATATCGTTTACTATAACGATGCCGAAGAATTCGCTGAAGTATATGACAGCACAGTAACAGCTAAGATCGATGCAGTTTATAAGACTGAAATAGAAGTAGACGGCAACCTCTATAAATATTTAAATTCATCATTATCTGAGCTTGCGGTATATTTGAATGAAAAAGGCGATAGCAAAGACTTTGACCAAGATGCTGCCGAGCAAATGATGGATGCCGGAGAAGACGTAGTATTACACTTCGATCGAAATGGAGATTTAGTGTTCGTCAGTGGAGTGCTGGGACAGTCTGTTACTTCTTCAAGTGCTGTAATTCTTACGGAAACTGTTGATTATTGGGCTGATTCGAGAGACAAAGCACAAATGGAGTTAGAGTATGTTGATGCAAACGGTGATTCTGCATTAAAATCCTTCTCAGTAGCAGACCTAGATAAGGTTACTGTTAATGGTACAACCTACGAAGTTGATGAAACTTTTAATGGTACCAAGATTGATAAGTTTGCATTAAGTGGTACTCTTTATAAGGGCCAATATTTAGTTGCCTTAGATGCTAATGGTAAGGTTATCAATCTTACTGGAACTTCTGGTACTGTATCACGTGGAAGCGAAACTGCAGCGAACTATATCTACGACTTAACAACTGTACTTTTCGGAACAGCTCTTGAAGTAGGTACTGATGACGAGGGTAATGTCGTTGAATTAGAGTTCTTTACTAACACGCAAACGATTGTTGCTAGTGATGAACTTGAGTCTGGTGACAAGTACTATGCTGCTAAGAAGATCAATTCCGATACAAAGGTCTTTAACATCGAAGAAGGTACTTTCAGCTCAGGTGTCTTAACAGACCTTGATTCCGATGAGGTTTCTGTTATGAACTGGGAGGATCTTGCTGAAGATACTATGATTACAGCAGGTACTGCATACTTTAACAATAAGAATGAGGTTGAGTACTTTATAGTATCAAGTGATAATGCTAATGACACAACTAATTACAAAGCATTAGTGACTAAAGTAGTTTACAACACTGATGACGAAATTGTTTCAATTAAAGCATTTGTCAATGGTACTGAAAAGACTTATGTAGTTGATAACAAAGAAGTTCCGGGCATCGCTAAAGGAGATTCTGTTAAACTTACAGTCTCTGATAGTTCAGGTGTAGTTACAGGAATATCAGAATATACAGCTACAACCGATATCTTTAAGCTTGCTGAGGTTGTTGATTATGATAGTAACGAAGATACACTCACTGTAACAACAGCTGAAGGCCCTAATGCAACATTCGATATCTTATCAGATACTATCGTATATGATGCTACAAGCAGCACATATAAGATAGTAAGTCTAAGTGAACTGACTAAGATGGAAGCTAGTAGCGACACCAGAAAAGTTACAATCCTACTAGATAATGCTGGCTCATCGTTCGTTAAGTTCATTGTTATTACCAATTAGTAAGTAAATTACCCTAGGAAACTATTCAAGAAAACTTACAAAAGAGTCTTTCGCCTTTAACAAGGCGAGAGGCTCTTTTACTAGTGGTTATAGATTTTATCTCAGAAGAAGTAAAATATAAATAAGGAACAAGATAGTAGGATTAAACCCACCATCTTGTTCCTTATTTTCAGTTATAGTTAAAGCCCAAAGTACATTTCGATTGAAGTAAACTCAAACTTTTTCAAGATGCGTATCAACTTCTGCTCGCAGCTATTAACTCCGTAATAGTGGATGAGCTTCTCTTTGCTGCTGAGTGTGAGGCGGGGTTGTCCTGGGTCGATCTCGCGGGGGTGCAGGTAAACAATCGCTGGTTGACCTTCTTTATTAACGGTTTTAATGCACTGCGCGATCACAGGATAGGGAAGGGCTCGGAAGTAAAAGCCTCCAGCGAAAGGAATATTCTTATTTAATACCCGCACTGTCGAGGAAGGGACTTCAAGGAGGTTGAGGATGTTACCATTGTATAGTGGGTGATAGGGGAAACGGGGTGCTGAGGGTAGACCATAGAGATAAGTTTCAATTGGAAAAACACTGGCATCATACACAAAGCCTAAGTCTTGGAGGATCTCCCAAGCCCAGAGCGATTTTGGAGTAATGGACCATGAAGGGGCTCGGTAGCCTTTGACGCTTGTGCCGATAATATCTTCAACTCGTTGCTTAGCTTGGCTTACATCCTCTTTAAATTCGCTGGGTGTTTGTTGGTAAATAAGTTGATGTGCATACCCGTGAGAGGCGATTTCGTGTCCGGCAGCTGCAATCTCCTGAATCAGTTGGGGATGCTTTTCAGCAACGTAGCCCAAGACGAAGAAGGTTGCCTTGGCTTTGTGTTCGGCAAAGAGAGTTAATAAACGTTTTGTGTTCTGTACTATGCGCACCTCATACGATTTTTGGTTATCAAAAACGTCATCGTGATAATTAGCGTGAAACCATTCTTCTAGATCAATGGTTAATATGTTCTGCATAGCTTACCCAACTTTCGTCCTGCTTAGGCAATAAAATTACATTATTTGACTGATATAACTATTTAATCTTCATTTAATCGTTTGAGTTGACGATTAAATTTTTATATAATCACTTCAGAGGGTTAAATGAAGATTAAGGAGCTCATTTTTATGAATCATAGATCTGGTAGACTAATAAAAATAGGAAGCGGTATTAGCCAATACTCCTGTTTTGTACCCGAATATTTACCGCCCAATAATCCACCGATCCAATATGATAATGAATTGATATATCATTCGAACAGCGTGTAGATTAATTGATAAAATGGTTGAAATAGGTATCTTATCAAGTCTTAACAACGGAAAGCGAAAGAAGGTTTATGTTTATCGCAGTTATATGGATATATTCAGCAAGGATTAAGTGCATTTCTCTTTGCCCTAAATAACGTCGTAATCACCCATCGTTAAAAACCACTGACTTAGTTGGAGAAAAGGATCATAGTCCTTTTCTCCTTCTTCATAATACCCTTTGGGTCCAAGCCTACGGTAGATCACAGGAAAGGGTTGAGGTTCCAGGGATCTAGGGCAAGTAAAGAATCCATTACCTTTGAGGATGCGGGATTCTTCGGTGTGAGGCATCATCAAGGATCCGGCTAAATCCATGTTCTTATTGACAAAGAAGCGTAGAAGAGTATTCACAAGATAATTTCCTGCCGCAGGATGCTTTGAATCAACTAAGAAGTCAACGATCATTCCAGAAGACATGGAGGCTACTTCTGTGCACCGCCCCACAATATACCCCAACAGCTTGGAAGAATTTTTTTGGCGAACTCCGTAGACTTGATAGCCGCGAAGGGGAATATCTAAATACCTCCAGCGGAGATAGTCGGCATCACGTATTCCCATGATGGGGTATTTGTCCTGGACCTTAGCCCAGAAGGCATTCATCTCCGAAAGATTCGAGGGTGTGAGTGGATAAACCTCGTAGTGGTCATCTAAGCGGTCCTTCACCTTATAGAAGAATTGAAAGGGCCAAGAGAGAGAAGCAAGCAGAGACCCTAGCTTTTTTCTGACCAAGGCCTTGGTGTTTAAGGGGCGGAGCAAGAGGGGGACGCTTCCTAGGTCAGTAAATCCTAATTTTTTTGTGAATCCCGGATAAGAATTGGGATTAGGAAACCCATAGCAAAAGAGGGACCCTTGCTCAGCACAGTCCTGATAGACTGCCTTGGCTAATCCTGTGAAAATCCCTTGTCCGCCATAGATTTGACGGGTAAGGGTGTTTAAGGAGAGGCTTCCGTTAATGAGTTTATTAAACGCCTTAAAACGCATGGGGATTACAACATATTGCCCAGCCAACTGATCAGTCTCGACATCACGAGCTAATCGGATTACTGCTGGTCCGGCGGGATTCGCTTCATATTGCCATTTTAAAAAATCTAGGTCGGAAATCCAGGAATCCCCGTAGTATTCACGCGTCATTTCAATGGTTTCTGGTAGATTCTCCGGTAGATACTTTACCGATGTCCACATACTGATGCCTACTTTCGAGTGATAATAATTACGCCAAGACAAATCACTAAAACCCCGATGACCTTCGAGGCCGTGAGCTGTTCTTTAAAAAACGTTGTTCCTATAAGAAGGGCAAATATAAAGGCCGTACTCTGAATCGGATAAACATAGCTTAACTCGCCTTTATTTAAAATATAAATCCAAAGGACGGAAGCAAACGCATACACCATGAGACCAGAAATCACATAAGGGCTTAAGAAAAGGCGTAGAAGTTGACCGAGACCATGTATCTCTTTTCCAGATGCTCCTAGTTTCCATAGAGTTTGCCCAGTTACCATGAGCATCGAATTAATGATTGTTAGGAGAACTAACAAAAATCTCCACCTCATACTCTCTCTTAGCATTCTTAAGATATTATACAATTTAGCTATTTTTAAGCAAGTATATTACGGGAATAAAGTTATAGCAAAGTTTTGAGCCTGAATAGACATGCCATGAAATTTCTGCAAATATTTGGTATAATATAAATGTGGGGAGGAAAACATATGTCGTTATCAAAAGAACCGAAAAAATACACCTATTCAGACTATTTAACATATCCAGATGATGAACGATGGGAAATCATCGATGATATTTTATGTAGGCTAGAGCAAAATGGCTTTCGTTTTACAGAGCAAGTAAAGGAAAGAGTAAAAGAGGAAGTCTATAAAGCTAGCATATGATGTTAAAAAGCCGTTCACTGTACTAATTCAGTGAACGGCTTAACTATTTTACTCTTATCAAAGAGGAAAGCGGGGAAGCGCCACACGACGAATGACCTAAGGGAGAACCCAAGAACCGTTCCCCGTTCCCCACGTTCCTTGCCTAGACGAATAGAAACTAAGGAGCCATTGCTAAGTGAAACACATTAGTGGAGTTCACGGTAAAGCGAGTGCTGATTCTGAAGCAATTATTACGCCGAGGTTCACATCTTGCGCAACCCAGAGGTTGGCGTAATAGCTTCAGCATCCAATGAGCAAGTGAACGGAACGTGTGTGAACGTGCAATGGCTCCTTACTTTCAAAGACCCGAAAAAGAACCAAATCGTTGCCTCATCTCAACCTTCATTGAAGACAGGAGAACCGTCCCCCCTGTCCGCCCTGCCTCTGTCTGCCCACATCATCTCAGGTGTTGTTTTAGAACGGAAAAGATCGTACTAGAACTTTCAGGGTTTATCGTCCAGTAGAGGGACCAGGCTCCGACGCCCCCTAGCCCGTATTGACTGAGTAACTCCATTTTAGCATTCCAGCTTTGGGCATCGTCATAGTAAACGGTGTGGACGCCTGTAGTATCCGTGTAACTAAAATAAGGGACTTGTGAGGAATCTCGTTGAACTGGGCTATTATATTGTGCTATAAGTTCCATCATTCCGCTCAGGTCCTTATCGGCAGTTGCTCCATATAGAGTGTGTAGACCACGGGGGCGACGGCTATAGGGAGCGGAGGTGTTGCCTGTAGCGGTCCAGTCTACTCCATAGTAGGGAATCCCTAGAAGAACCTTACGCATGTCGACCCCTTGATCCAGGGTATATTTCATAACCTTGCCGCTCCAATCCAGCGGGGCGATGGGCCCAGGGACTCCGTGGCTATAGTCATACGTCATAATGTGCAAGTAATCAACATGTTGAGCAAGAGCAGGATAGTCAAACTCAGCCAGCCAGGCTTCAGAACCTGTTCGGGGCATGACGGCTTGAATTACTAACTTGTTTAAGGGGTGAAGTTTGGCGTAAAGCTCTTTCATGAACTGGGTTAGATAAGGTCCAGTTTCATTACTCATTAATTCAAAATCTATCACAATCCCGTCAGCATTGACGCTTTTAACCAGATCCATGATTTCTCCTATCAGTTTAGCCCGGGCAGTTTCTGACGCCATGACAGTGTCAACTGTCTTAGGAGTGTCCCAAGAGGACTGAAAAACAGGAAGAACTTTTAAATTGCGGGATTGAACGAACGATGTAAACTCCTTGTAATCTTTTGGGGTTGCATCCCACCCTCCAACGACATTTCCATCGGCAGTATCATCTAGGTAAAACCAGCTTGGAGCAATGATATCAGCATAATCTGTAGCAGGGGAAGGAATTGACTTAACCTGATTGAGCATTCCATTCGTGCCGCCAAGGCCCCCCTGAGTATATTGGAGGGAAATTCGTGGTTCGACAACACCGGTGCGAATCACACTCTCCATCTTGTAATTGATAACACCCCACCCCCCAAAAATCGTAAAGGCTGAGCCGGAGGTTCGTCTTTGATTGAGATAAATGGTTGTCGAGTTACCTAACTGGGTACTGGGAATCAAAAGAATCGGTGTATTACTCTTCCCAGCTAGAGCAGCGCCAGCTAAGGCATCCGGGAAATTTTGCCCCGTTGCTACATAGACTTTGGAAGTATCGAACGATAACTGGTTTAAGACTACAGTGTTTGTTTCGTACTGATCATACCCGGCATAACGGGCGGTAACTTTGACTGGCTGAGGGAGCTTACTCAGCTGTTCCTCAATACTGTCTTTAATCACAGCCGTACCGCCAACTAACGTCACCTCGGAAACCCCAAGTTCATTCATTACCTTAGCCGTTTCTGGGGGTAGTGAATCCGAACGCGTGAGTAGGACAGGAATCCCTTGAGCGGCAGCATAAGAAGAGATACTAAGAGCATCCGGAAAAAGCTCTCCATTTACCAGAAAGGCTTGACTAGAGTTTGGGGTTGCGAAACGGGCAATCTCCGCCGCCGTCCCGTACTGATCCCATCCCGAAAGACGTCTGGGTAAAATCCCCAATTCTTTAAGAGACTCTTCAATCCCAGCACTCAAAGCGACCGTTCCGCCTAGAAGATAAACTTCTCGTGTATTGAGGCGTTGGAGCTCCGCGGCGACAACGGGACTTAACCGATCCGACTCAGTCAGCAGCAAGGGTCCATTGACCTTCTGGGCAAGGACGGTTCCAGTCAAAGCATCTGGAAAATTCCTCCCGGTTGCCAAGACGGCGACAGGGGCATTATCCCAGCCTTCCTTAGAAATCTCCACAGCCGTATCATACAGTGTATTCCCGTAAATGCGGTCAGTGACTGATTCAGTTGGGGTAGCTTGCGCCTGAAAGGGGAGAAAAGGTGAAAGACTTAAAAGAATCATTAAACTGCAGATAATACTCAGAACTTTTTTGTAAATAGCCTTTTTTGTGATAAAGTTCATTAATAAGCTAACCTCTTTCTTGATTAATTGCGAAGTCTCGGAAGTGTCTTAAAGGATGTTTAAAGCAATAGGGAGATTACCATCAATGAGTAAGCAATTCTAAAAACAGTTACCTAAAGATCCTGCTGCCTAATTATTCTTTTAAATATGGCAAAATCCTCCCATTAAGAGAGGAATTACAACGTCCAAATTATAACAGTAAGGGAAAACAGAAGTTAGGCGAAGGAATGCCAAATAATTTGTCGAATAAACGTATATCAACCTAATTAAAAGTATCATAGATTGATTTACCCACATTATTAGGCAAAGAAAGGCGTGGAAGAGATGTTCAAGAGCTGGCTTTATCGAACCAAATCTACGCTACTATCTTTAGGGATTGTAGGAATAATGCTTCTAAACTTGGGGATAGCCCCAATCCCTTCGATAGCTGATCCTCCTGGCACCTCTCAAGGAGAAACAGGTCAATCAGATCTGCACCAAGTAGTCATCTCTTTAGCTCCAGGGACAAATCTTGATTTGGTGGCGAAAGATTTTGGCGCAAAGATTGTACGCCGGGGCCCCTTAAACTTTGCCACCTTAGAATTCTCCGAGAGTGATATGCAAGAAATCATAAAGACACTAAAAAGTACTCCAGGCATTACAGGCGCTGAAGAAAATTATCCCCGAACCATCCAAGGCATACCTGAGTCATCTCCACCCAAAGACCCACTATATTTGAAACAATGGCCACTGATCAACAGGGGCGTACCAGGAGCCTGGGAGATGGGGGCAACTGGTCAAGGTGTGACCATTGCCATCGTCGATACGGGTATCGCTTTAGAACACCCAGATTTGAAGGCTAATATTGTCCCTGGATACAATTCAATTACGGGGAGCGAAGTAGTGGGAGCAAATCAGGATAACAATGGACACGGAACTCAGGTTGCAGGAATTGCGGCCGCTGAACGCAACAACTTGGGAGTTGTGGGAGTAGCCTATCAAGCAAAGATTATGCCGATCAAAGCTATTGGTTCTAAAGGGGTAGGGTATGACGATGCCATAGCCGACGGAATTATCTGGGCTGCAGATCATGGAGCCAAGATTATTAATCTAAGCCTGGGTTCAGAAAATGGGTCCGTCTCCTCGGATATTTTAAAGGAAGCAGTGACTTATGCACATAATAAAGGGTGCTTGTTAATCGCGGCTAGCGGAAATTATGACTCAGAATCTCAAGGAAACCCAGGCGTGAGCTACCCCGCCTCTGACCCTCGTGTACTGGCAATAACCTCAACTGATAAAGCGGGTAAAGTGACAAACTACTCAGCCACAGGCTCAGAAGTGGATCTAGCTGCACCAGGAGATTCCATCCTGACAGATCAATGGAGTCGAGCGGAAGGATCTGGTTATACCTACGCGAGCGGGACTTCTCTGGCCGCTCCGTTCGTCTCAGGGGAAGCGGCTTTGATCTGGGGCCAACACCCCGAATGGTCCAGAGATCAAGTGGTTCAGGCGCTTGAGCAAGGGACTGAAGATTTAGGCTCTCCAGGACGGGATAATCAGTATGGATATGGGCTAGTGGATGTAGAGCTTGCCTTGACTCTCACTAATCAAACTCTAGATACACGGACTTCCCCAGCGGTCATTAATTCCTTGGGTGGAATCATCGAAGAGGTTGAAGGGTCAACCCAAGTAAATTTAACCATTCCATCACAAGCTTTTGAACAAGCAGTGAACGTAACCTTAAAAGCAATACCCGCTCCATCTGACTTGCCAAACGGTGAGACATTTTTAACTCCAGCATTTCAAATTGACTGGGAAAGTGCCACACCCCAAAAGATGCTCTCTCTAAATTGGAGCAACCCCGCCCTTAAAGGAGACTTCGGAGAAAATCTATATCGATGGAATGGCTCACGCTGGATCTCCTTAGGTGGAGATATCGGCGATGGCGAAGCCGGATTCGGTCTCTATATGCCAGGGATCTATGTCCTAGGAACAGCTCAGGACAGCGGACAACAGAGCCAGCGCTTCGCAGGAGTAACAGCTGAGGGGACAGCAGTACAAATTTCTCAGGAGACATTTACGACCGGTGCGGATACGGTTATCTTGGCCCAGGTGAATCAATTTCCGGATGCTCTGGCCGGAGCACCGCTGGCTTATAAACTACAAGCCCCAATCTTACTCTCCTCAAGCTCAAGACTTTCAGAAGATGTCCGAGCGGAAATACTACGATTGGCCCCAAAGACTGTCTATCTCTTAGGGGGCACAGCAGCTTTGTCTGACCAGATCGAAGAAGAACTTCGGCAAACGTATGACGTAAAACGACTTTACGGTTATACAGCAGAAGGTACTGCCCGGGCGATAGCGCTAGAATTGGGTACCAAAGGCAGGGCTGTCATAGCCAGTGTACGCTACTTTCAAGATGCACTAGTCATCTCATCATGGGCAGCCAGGCAAGGGATACCGATCTTATTGACACAGCCCCAGACTTTATCTACGGAAACTCAAACTGCTTTGCAGGAGCTAAATGTCACTGAATCACTAGTGATTGGAGGAACAGCGGTAGTCGGGTCTAAAGTTATGGACCAACTCCCGATTCCCAATCGAATCAGTGGAATGACAGCTTATGACACCGCAGCTGCAGTCTTACAAGCCTATCCACCGACAACAGCTAGGCTAGAGATAGCTACCGGTGAAAACTACCCAGATGCCTTAACAGGAGCAGTACGGGCAGCGTTCTACGGATCGAAGGTCGTCTTAGTCCCCACACAGTCAGCCATTCCTTCGAGTCTAGCTCTTCTCTTAAAGTCATGGGAGGGATATCAGACAGAGGTCTTGGGAGGAGTCTTTGCCTTGCCGGAAGATGTAGTTGAAAAAGTAAAAGCCTGGGTGCAGTAATCTAATCCCGAATTGGGACGAAAGTTTTACAGGAACAGAGATAATTATGTCGAAGATAACTAATATGATTTTTACTAATGAGGAGTGATGAAGTGGCGAAGTTGAAATGGAGGCTCTTAGGGATGTTGGTATTAGGCTTGGGATTTCTGACAGGGTTTCAGAATCCGGTTTACGCCACTCCATTAGCCTTAGAAACGTCAAGAATTTATGGGTTGCGTCAGATAGACACAGCCATTCACGTCTCTAAATATGGTTGGGAGCAGGCAGAGACCGTCTTACTCGCCAATTGTGATAATTTTCCCGATGCTTTAGTAGCGGCACCACTTTCCCATCAGCTGGATGCACCTATTTTGTTAACCCCAACAGGGGGAGTGGATGCCAAGGTTATGCAAGAAATTAAACGTCTGGGCGCTGAGAAAGTGATCCTATTAGGAGGCGTCGCAGCTTTAAGCCAACAAGTTGAGCAAGATATCGTCAACGCAGGTCTAGACCAACCCGAACGAATTTATGGGTATGATCAGTATGAAACAGCCCAAAAAGTCGCCGAACGTGTAGGGGCCAAGGGAGAAGTTATCTTGGCAAGTGGGGAACAGTTTCCTGATGCACTCTCTATATCAGCCTACGCAGGCGTGAAGGAGACTCCGATTCTATTGACAAAATCAAAGCAAATGCCGGGTTCCACTCAGCAAGCACTCGACAGCCTGCAGCAAGAAGGGGATTTGCATACGATTGTCGTTGGCGGAGAAGCCGTGGTATCCTCTGCCACATTGGGTAACTTAAAAAGTGTAGAACGGATTTTTGGGAACGACCGATATGAAACCGCAGCAGAAATCTATGAGTTTGCCCGGGATACTTTGCCTTCTCAAACGGCTTACTTGGTAACGGGTGAAAATTTCCCCGATGCTCTCGCGGCGGGGGGGCTAGCCGCAAAACAGCGCGCAGGCATTGTTATGACCCAAACGTCTATTTTACCGGGCCCCACCTATTCTGTCTTGTCCAGACCAGCAGAAAGTCCCCTTCAAGTCGTAATCATAGGAGGAGTGGCTGTAATCACTGACAAAGTCAAGTCGATGATACAGGGGACCGAGCAACCTCCCTACTTGTTAGCGGGTTTGACGATTGTCATTGACCCAGGGCATGGAGGTCCTGATCCAGGTGCTGCAGGAGCGTCAGGAACGTATGAGAAAAATAACACTTTGCCGGTTGGGCTTAATCTTGCAGCATTGTTGCGTTCGGCGGGGGCACACGTTGTCTTAACACGAAGCACGGACATTTCACCGGCTGAGGGAACTTATTCAGAACGGGCTGACCTTCAGGCGAGAACAAAAATCGCCAACGATCTAAAGGCAGACCTATTTATTAGCCTGCACAATGATTGGTTTAGTAATCCTGCTGCTTCCGGTACGACTACCTATTACAGTTCACTAAATCCGGTGGCAACTCAATCCATGGCCTTAGCAGAGAACATCCAGAGTGAACTGCTCAAATCGATCAGCTTGCCCAATCGTGGAGTCAAGAATTCACCGTTCTATGTAGTCAAAAACACAGAAATGCCTGCAGTCTTAGTTGAACTCGGTTTCTTGTCCAATTTAAACGAAGAAAAACTCTTAGGCTCCTCTGAGTTCCAAAGAGTGGCCGCACAAGGAATATACCGAGGAATTTTAAGCTTCAAAGGGTATTAGGCATAAATGATTTAGTATGCCCTAAAATTTGGGTATTGATTCTCGAGATAAACCATGTTAAATTTGTAAAGTATCTAACCACGCCAACAAATTATTTGTAGAAACTCCACAAAATGCCCACATTTTGAGTCAAATTATATGCTATACTCTATTTATTCCGTTAGAAGCAAGTATATTTTTGACTAATGGTGGAAAACTAGCAGGTTTTAGTGTAAACTAAGACGAGTAACATTGGAAACTGGAACTTGTCCGAGGGGATAAACGCCTAGTGCAAGCCCCAATAAAAAAAATCGGACAGCAAGCAGGAATATTGGCTATGATGAAGAATATAAATAGCTAATATAGACCTTTTTGTGGTTTCTTCATTTCCCATGCGTTCTAAATGGTACGCCACAGGAGGGATGAATACCGTCATCCTTTGGGGGGACGCTCCCGCTTATTCTGTGGAATGCTTTTAGATATTGCGCAATGTCTAAAGATTGTGCTACACATTTTAAGGGGGTGAGGGGCGACTAAAAGACGTCCTGGTTAAAGAAAGATTCATTTCCCAAAAAGAAAGAGATCCAATTACGAGAGGAGAAATTCACTACATGAAGAAAACTAAAAAAGCCTTAGCTTCTATAGCTATCGCAGGTATGACATTAAGCATGATTCCTTTCAATGTTTTCGCAGCTTCAACAGTTCCAACTCGTCTCGCGGGTGTAACTGCTGAACAAACTGCAGTCCAAATCGCTGATCAAACTGGCTATACTGGTGCTGCAATTCTTGCATCCTCAACTTCCTATGGTATGGTTGATGCATTAACTGCTGGCCCACTCGCTGCTTCCTTAAAAGCTCCTATCTTATTGACCGGAGCTGGAACCACACTTGATGCTGCTACTAAAGCTGAACTCACCAAACTCGAAGTTAAAACTGTTTATGTAACTAGCGGAACTGCTGTTATCAAACAAGGTGTTATTGATGAGTTAAAAGCTATGGGTATTGAAGTTGTTGCTCTTGGTGGATTTGACCGTGCTGATACATCCGTCAACATCGCTAAGAAAATGACTGGCGTAACTAAAGTTGCAGTCGCTAACACAGTCGTAGACGCACTCTCCATTGCTGCAGTAGCTTCTGCTGCTAATGAGCCAATCCTCTTAACTGACAGAGATGCTCTTCCTGCTAGCGTAGCTGCCTACTTAGCAAGTGCTGGCGTCACAGCCAGTGATGTTATCGGTGGTACAGGCGTTATCAGTGATGCAGTAGTAGCTGGACTTCCAAGCGCAACTCGTCACGCTGGTATGACCGCTTATGACACCAACAATCAAGTTATCCAAGACTTTGCTGCTGCTCTCCAATTTGACAATGTCTATGTTGCAAACGGCGTAACTGGTATTGACGCTCTCGCAGGTGCTCCACTTGCAGCTCAAACCAAATCCCCTATCGTTCTTACAGACGGCAAATCAGTTCCTGCTGCAGCTACTTTCACTTACAGCAAAAATGCTAACGCTGTTGTTACTGCTCTCGGTGGCGAAGCTGTTGTTCCTGAAACAGTACGTGCTGGAGTTGCTGCTGGTAAGGTTACACCAGTGGGAGACTTAGCAATCGTTTCAGTAAGTGCACTTACTACTGACGGACATGTACTGGATGTTACTTTTAATAAGGCACCTGGTGCCATTGACCCAGCCTCTGTTAAAATTTATAATTCCAGTAGTTTAGGTCGCGTTGGTGTAGAATCAGTATCGATAAGTGGTAATGTTGCACAACTTACGCTATTCGACGTTGACGGTGTAGATGAAATTAAGACACAAACTTATTACACCATCGAAGTAAACGGTATTAAATATGAATTCATGCGTGCGGGCTTCCTTGGTACAGACACAAAGGCTCGTGTATTGTCTGTTGACTTTGCCAAGGAAACCATGAAAGTTGTTGGCACTACCAAAACAGTAACACTTAATATTACTGATGATACAGATATCGATTTACAAGAAGCATTAGGACAAGAAATTAATGTATGGTATAACTCGGATAATGATCTAACAAAATATACCTACGAAGGTAACAAAGTACTTTATTCAGGATTTGAAGTTACCGAAACTATTTCTTTTGATGGAGACGGAGACGTCAAGAATGGCGAGATCGAATTAGAGGAAACTGGAGATACTCTAGAATTCGCTGATAATCCGGTTATATACAAGGATGGTAATTCCTTAAGTACTAGTGCTGCTATCACTATGTTGACAGATGAAAAAGAAGTGGAATATGCAAAAATCGTACTGGATAGCAACGGAAATGTTGCCTATATTTCCGCATTTGACTGGGACAATGTAGATGCAGATTATCCGGCAAGTGGAAATCCTCTTGTTGTTGATAAGATCGATGATACAGTTGTAGTAGGCTATGATATGGACCAAGATTTTGATGATTATACAGTTATCAAAGATGGTAAAGTTATTGAACTCAGTGATATCAAACAAGGCGATATCGTTTACTATAACGATGCAGAAGAATTCGCTGAAGTTTATGACAAAACAGTAACAGGTACAATTGATGGAGTTTATAAAGACGAAATCGAAGTAGATGGCGAACTCTACGATTATATGGATGGAAGCTCTGAGATTGCAACTTATTTAGACGAAGACGGGGATATCGCTGACTTCGATCAAGATGCAGCTGAGCAAATGGAAGATGCCGGAGAAGCAGTTGTACTACACTTCGATCGTAATGGGAATTTAGTATTTGTTGGTGGAGAGCTAGGAGAAACTGCTACATCTTCGAATGCTGTAATTCTTACCGAAACTCTTGATTATTGGGCTGATTCCAGAAACAAAGCACAAATGGAGCTAGAGTATGTCGATGCAAATGGCGATGCTGCAGTTAAGTCCTTTGCTGTAGCAGACCTGGATGAGGTTACTGTTAATGGTAAGACTTATGAAGTTGACGAAACTTATAATGGCACTAAGATTGATAAGTTTGCTTTAAGTGGTACTCTTTATAAGGGTAAATATTTAGTTGCCTTAGATGCTAATGATAACGTTATCAATCTTACTGGAACTTCTGGTACGGTTTCACGTGGAAGCGAAACTTCAGCTAACTATATCCATGACTTATCAACCGCTCCTTTCGGAACAGCACTTGAAGTCGGCACTGATGATGAGGGTAACGTTGTTGAATTAGAGTTCTTTACTAATACTCAAGCGATTGTCTCGACTGACGAGCTTGAGTCGGGTGACAAATACTTTGCGAGTAGAAAAATCAATTCCAATACCAAGGTCTTTAATATTGAAGATGGTACTTTTAGCTCAGGTGTCTTAACTGATCTTGATTCGGATGAGGTTTCAGTTATGAACTGGGAAGATCTTGCTGAAGACACTATGATTATTTCGGGTACTGCTTACTTCAATGATGATAATGAAGTTGAGTACTTTGTAGTATCAAATGATAATGCTAATGACACAGATGATTTCAAAGCATTAGTGACTAAAGTAGTTTACAACACTGATGACGAAATTGTATCACTCAAAGCATTTGTCAATGGTACTGAAAAGACTTATGTAGTTGACAATGAAGAAGTAGCGGGTATCGCAAAAGGAGATTCTGTATTAATTGAAGTCTCTGAGAGTTCAGGTAAAGTTACAGCAATATCTGAATATACTGCTACTGCTAATATCCATAAGCTTGCTGAAGTTGTTGATTATGATCCAATGGAAGATACTCTCGAGGTAACAACAGCTGGAGGAATTAATCTAACATTTGATATCCTATCAGATACAAAAGTATATGATGCTACAAGCAGCACATACAAAGTTGTAAGCCTAAGTGAACTGACTAAGATGGAAGCTAGTAGTGACACCAGAAAAGTTACAATCCTACTAGATGCTGTTGGATCAATGTTCGTTAAGTTCATTGTAATTACAGACTAGTAAGTAATTTAACTTGGAAAATCTGTTCTAACAAACAACAAAAGAGTCTTTCGCCTATAATTAGGCGAAGGGCTCTTTTTGTGTTTACAAAGGCTGAAGGTCAGAAACTGCCTGCAAAAGTATTAGAGGCATAGCATCGAAACATGGAGAATTCATTGCAAATCTAAAGTGTTCTACAAATCACATCCACCAGAACGGAAGTATAGGCTAAGGCGATAGCACCCAAGGATACATACATATCAAGAGGATAAGAATAAGCTTACTAGGAAAATAAATAGCCTAATCTTCCTAATTGTACTTTAGTAACCATACATTCACATTTTAAGTGGAAGGATAAATGGATATTGCGTCGAATAATTAATATAATAAAGGAAAAATTTTAGAAATATGTTCTTACAACAGCGGAGGTTATTAAAATTGTTGTACTCTGGAAGAGTAGCTCGTTTGAGTGTACATTTTTTTTTGTCTGATATGATGGTTTACGTAGTTAGCAGCGTGTTAGTCGGTTATGTCAAGTTCCTAAGTGATATATCAGTTATTAGCATAAACGCATATTTAGTAATGTTATTAACCCTTGGCTTTATCTTTTTAGGCTTATTGTATTTATCGGGAAATTATGAAACCCCAGAGTTATTAAAGGTTAGGCCACAGATTTATTTTCGCTCATTAATATATAGCGCAACTTTTTTTTATGTTATATCCTTTTACATACGCAGTGTTAGCTATTCACGTGTCTATTTTACTGTTTTCTTTAGTGTTACTTTCACACTCGCTATTTTTGTTAGGTTTCTTCTAGCGAGAGCATATAAGTATAATCTCGGAGATGAGGCAAAGCTTCCTCTAGTCGCTATCGGCTTCGAGTCAAGGAATGATAGTCTCCTTGATAAACTGGTTCAGGAGATGGGCCTTAGAGTTGTAGCAAAAACCTCTCTAACCATAGAAGTAGAAGATATTGTACAGAGTCATCGCGAGCTAGCAAGCGCGTTAGGCTTGCTGAGTCCGAGAGATCTAGGTATGTTAGTCTATGAGGAACGAGTTGGGAAACTTGAGCCACTTATTTCCTACTGTGAACTCAATTATATCCCACTATATATTGTGCCGTCAGTGAGTAGGTTACTATCGATACCCCTTAAGACAATTAATTATAAAGGAACTCTTATCTTTGGACCGCAGGACTTGATTGTTGATGGAGTCTCAAAACGTTTAAAGAGAGTACTGGATGTTATGATGGCTGCAGTGGGCTTGATCCTTTTCTCATGGCTATTGGTGCTTATTTGGTTTATAGTTAAACTTAATTCATCAGGCCCTGCTATCTTTGCTCAAGAGCGATTAGGGTTAGATGGTAAACGAGTGAAGATTTATAAGTTTAGAACCATGGTAGTAGACTCGGAGCAGCAGCTAATGGCGCTGTTAGAGAACGAGGGGATAAATAAGAGTTATCATGATAATTATAAAATTGAAAATGATCCACGAATCACTTCTCTAGGTAGATACCTAAGAAAGTGGAGTTTGGATGAATTGCCGCAACTTGTCAGTATTTTAAAAGGCGACCTAAGCTTTGTGGGACCGCGTCCTATTGTGCCTACAGAAATCACTAGGTATGGTATCCATGGTAATATGATCCTCCGAGTTAAACCTGGTCTTACTGGTTTTTGGCAAGTGAGTGGTCGCAATGATGTAAGTTACGAGGAACGGATCCAAATGGATCTTTATTATATTCATAACTGGTCGTTTACCTTAGACTTGAAAATAATTGTACAGACAGTTCCTGCAGTGTTGTATGGTAGAGGGGCAATGTAAATTGCTTTTTAAAATGCGTAAAGATATGGGGGGCATGATGGTATATATAAAGCCAGTGCAAAAGGTAGGAGCAGTAATTCCAATATATAATCCATCGAAGGAATTCGTCCATGTTCTAAAGGCACTAGATAGTCAGACATACCCTATCTCGCAGGTCGTTGTGATAGACTCAAGTCCAAATAGAGGTCTTTGGAATGATCAAAAAATTGTCGATGAGAATTGTAGTCAGCTAAAATCCGAATACTTACATATTTTACCCGAAGAATTTGACCACGGTAAGACGAGAAACTTAGGGGTATCCAAATTATTTGATGAGGATGTAGTACTCTTTCTTACACAGGATGCGATAATTTCAAAGGATTGTGTAGAGAATTTGGTAGACTTTTTAAATAGAAATTCTCTCGCTGGAGTCTACGCAAGGCAGTTGCCTAGGGAAGGCGCAACCGAGTTAGAAGTAATCGAACGCAAGCTTACGTATCCTCCAACGTCGAGAATAAATGCAGGAATCCCTAGTACAATTGATGACGTTTTGCTGAGTGATGCGTGCTCGTTGATTCGTATTGATGCACTCAATGCTGTAGATGGGTTTCCCAATATGATTATTACGGCCGAGGATATCATAATAGCAAATAAGTTATTAATTGCCGGGTATAAAACGGGTTATTGTGCCGAAGCGACAGTAAGGCACTCTCACAAGCTGTCATTTATTGGAACAATAAAACGCTATTTTGACACAGGGGTTATGCATACGGAATGGGCTAATGTAATTCCATTTAATACAGCGAAGGGAAAAGGGATTCAATTAGTAATTGGTGAGGTTCGATATATTATCAGGCATAGACCTTCAGAGTTAACCGGTCTTATATTAAGTGTCGTGGGCAAGGTGATCGGGTATTCATTAGGAAGGAAAAGTTCATTACTGAGTATAAAGATAAGGTCTAGATTGAGCCAAAACAAAAGCTTTTGGCGTCGAATCAAAGATATATAAAATTTTTTTTGGGAATTGAGGTTGAGGAATGAAGGGAATAATTTTAGCGGGAGGAACTGGATCAAGGCTTTATCCTCTTACAAAGGTAACTAACAAACATCTTTTGCCTGTAGGGCAGCATCCTATGATTTTTCATCTGGTTGCCAAGCTGAAGGAAGCGCATATTCATGATATATTAGTAGTTACTGGAAAGGATCATATGGGAGCGGTCGTGAATTTGTTAGGTAGTGGTAAGGATTATGGGGTTAAATTTACATTTAAGGTTCAGGATGAGGCTGGAGGGATTGCTCAAGCCTTGGGCTTGGCTGAACAGTTTATAGGAGACGATCTAAGCGTAGTTTTGCTAGGCGACAATATCTTTGAAGATTCGATTGTTCCATTTGTAGAGGAATTTCAAGCTCAGGGACAAGGAGCAAAGATCCTAATCCGGGAAGTCCCTGATCCTCAGCGTTACGGAGTAGCTGAACTGGGGGAGGGTAAAGTTCTAAGTATCACGGAAAAACCAAAAGCACCTAAGAGCAACTACTGTGTTACGGGAATTTACTTTTATGATGCAGATGTCTTTGATCTGATTAAAACCTTAAAGCCGTCGGAACGGGGAGAATTAGAAATCACTGATGTGAATAATGACTACATAATGCAGGGGAAAATGACGTATAATATTCTTTCTTCTTGGTGGACCGATGCGGGGACGTTTGAGTCGTTAGCGTTGGCGAATAGATTGGCATTTAAGAGCGAAATGGATTCAACTGTGGCAAAAATCTTGACCTTGAAAGAGTAAAACGTATGCTGAGGATAGTGTAAGCTTTACTTTGTGTATGAGATGATATGTTATACTAAGAATAAGTGCCGAGTTATCCCAATAGGATTTTACTCTAAAGAAGTTTTAACGGCACTGTTTAGTGCGAATGGAGAGGTGCAAGAGATGATAGATGGGGTTTACCTAAAAAAACTAGTTCGCCACAGCGATGATCGTGGACATTTTATGGAAATTCTTCGTGATGATGATAATCTACTGAACCGATTTGGACAGGCCTCGCTATCGAAAGCATATCCTGGAGTGATCAAGGCCTTTCACTATCATAAGAATCAGGATGATCTCTGGTTCTTTCCGGTAGGGAATGCCCAGGTGGTGATTTACGACTTAAGGGAGGAATCCCCTACGAAAGGGGAAACTAACGTTTTCTATCTTGGAGAGGATAATCCAGGTCTACTACTTATTCCAAAAGGAGTTGCACACGGATATAGGGTATTGGGGCAAGAAGCGGCGGTTATCATGTATTTTACAACTGAGTCCTACCATCGTGACGACCCAGATGAATTACGGATAGCGTGGGATGATCCTGAGATTAATTTCGATTGGACAACCAAAGCAAGATAATTAAGAGTAATTGACAGAATCTATATGAGTGTTTGTAATATCAAACACGGGAGGTTTGAATTGAAAATATTAGTGACAGGTGGAGCAGGGTTTATTGGCTCTAATTTCTTACTCTTAATGCAGCGGAAATATCCTAGTGATCGTTTTATTAATGTTGATGCCTTAACCTATGCAGGCAATTTGAAGAACTTGGCTTCCATCGAAGCGAGTGCTAATTATAAGTTCTACAGGGCTGATATTCGGGACAAAGATGCCTTGGAAAAGATCTTGATAGAAGAGGAGCCAGAAGCGGTCATACACTTTGCTGCTGAGTCGCATGTCGATCGCAGTATTACGAATCCTTCCATTTTTGCTGAGACAAACGTCATTGGCACACTTGTCCTGCTAGAACTTTCCCGCAAGTATAATATTGGACGCTATGTTCAAGTCTCAACGGATGAAGTCTATGGGTCGTTAGGAAAAGAAGGCTATTTCACGGAAAATAGTCCCTTGCGGGCAAACAGTCCTTACTCAGCAAGCAAGGCTTCAGCGGATCTCTTCGTTCGGGCCAATGTGGAAACCTTTGGGCTTAACGCTTCTATCACACGTTGTTCGAATAATTACGGCCCACACCAATTTCCGGAAAAATTGATCCCGCTCATGATCTGGCACGCTCTTGAAGATAAACCTTTGCCTGTTTACGGAGATGGTCTTAACGTACGTGATTGGCTCTATGTTGAAGATCATTGTGATGCAATTGATTTCGTGTTTAGAATGGGAAAAGCAGGCGAAGTTTACAATATTGGTGGTAATAGCGAACTCACGAATATTGAGATCGTTAAACTGGTGTTGAAGATTCTCGGTAAATCTGAAGATTTGATTAGTTATATTAAGGATCGACCAGGGCATGACCGCCGCTATGCGATAGATGCCAGTAAAATAAAAAGAGAGCTAGGCTGGGAGCCTAAGACGACGTTTTTCGAAGGCATTGAAGGAACAGTGCGCTGGTATTTAGAACATGAGGCATGGTGGCGAGAAATTTTGGCGAAGAATCAGATTAATCCAGAGTCTCCTTAAAGCCGATGGCAGAGGTGGAGTTAATGATATATGAAGGCGAGGATACTGCAAATGTGGCAGCAGACAAAAGAAATTAACACATATATCGAGGTTACCTTTATAAAGTTCTTTCCACGTGGTCGATCGATGCATCCCCGATCTTTTCACCCAAGGATTAGGCGGGGATCCAAATTTGTGATCAGCGAGGTATTTGTATGAACCCCCATCTAGATCACTCCACCTCACCTGTGGCTATGTTCGCGAGTTTATGGATGAACCGCAAACTCATTTGGCAAATGATCCGTCGCGAGGTCATAGGCCGTTATCGTGGCTCAGTTATGGGACTTGCCTGGTCGTTCTTCAACCCGGTGCTAATGCTTTTCATTTACACCTTCGTATTCTCTGTAATATTTAAGTCCCGCTGGAGTGTGAGTGGACAGGAAAGCAAGGCCGATTTTGCCATAATATTGTTTGTAGGGATTATTGTACATGGCTTGTTTGCTGATTGCATAAACCGAGCGCCAGGGCTGATTCTCAGTAATGTTAATTACGTAAAAAAGGTGATTTTCCCTCTGGAGATCATACCCTGGGTGGCTATGGGTTCGGCACTTTTCTATAGTCTGGTAAGTGTAGCTGTATTGTTGCTGGCCGAACTGATTATTAACAATGTATTCCTCTGGACCGTCGTGTTTTTCCCGTTGGTACTGTTACCACTTATTTTTGCCATCATGGGCTTTGTCTGGTTTCTGGCAGCGCTAGGGGTTTTCGTGCGCGACATAGGGCAGGTTACTGGTATTTTTACTACTGTACTTATGTTTTTGTCGCCCGTGTTCTATCCAATTACGGCTTTGCCGGAGAACTACCAGAATTGGCTGAAGATCAACCCACTTACGCTAATCATTGAAGATAGCCGCAATGTATTGGTTTTCGGAAAGCAGCCTGAGTGGTCATCCTTGGGTATTGAATTGTTGGTTGGCCTATGCATTGCTGCCGCAGGCTTTTGGTGGTTCCAGAAAACACGAAAGGGGTTCGCGGATGTCCTCTGACAAAATTGCTATTAGGGTTAATAATCTCTCCAAGTGCTATCGAATCTATGATCAACCCCAGGATCGGCTCAAACAGTATATTATCCCACGCATGAAACGGCTTATTGGCAGGCAGCCTAATAACTATTTTCGTGAGTTCTGGGCTTTGCGTGATGTCCCCTTTGAGGTTAAAAGTGGTGAAACCATAGGAATTATCGGTCGCAACGGGTCAGGAAAGTCTACCCTGTTGCAGATTATCTGCGGTACCCTTACCCCGACCTACGGGACGGTCGAGACCAACGGTCGTATTGCAGCCTTGCTGGAACTCGGCTCCGGCTTTAACCCCGAATTCACAGGTCGGGAAAACGTATACATGAACGGTGCGGTGCTAGGATTGAGCAAAGCTGAAATTGACCTCCGTTTTGACGATATAGTGAAATTTGCTGATATTGGAGATTTCATCGACCAGCAGGTAAAGATATATTCGAGTGGGATGGTAGTTAGGCTGGCTTTCGCTGTGGCTATCAATGTAGATGCACAAGTTTTAGTGGTCGATGAAGCACTTGCTGTAGGAGATGCTGCATTTCAACGCAAGTGCATTCGAAAAATTGAGGAGTTGACAGCCGATGGCATGACCTTGCTATTTGTCAGCCATGATACTGAAACAGTAAAGAAAATTTGTTCGAAGGCTATTTACCTTAAGAATGGCGTAATGAGTGTTTTCGGGATAGCAAAAGATGTTTGTATAGAGTATGAGCGAGATCTTTTTGGAGCATCGAGGCATAATAACACTCAAGCAACATCAAAAAATACAGAGCAAGTTTTACCTGCTTATATTGATAGTGATCTATTATCAAGTGATGAGAAGACTTATGGCGATGGAAGGGCTACAATTAACAAGATCACAATAACTGACCCTAACAACCAAATAATTAATGCTATCCCTAGTGGGGAGAACTTTACTATTTCTTACAATGTAGAGTTTAATAGCACTGTTATCAAACCAATATTTGGAATTATGATAACTACTAGAGAGGGAATATGTGTGTTTGGAACAAATACAACAAATAATCCCATCTCATTGAGGGATTATTTGGATGATGATGAGGTCCTCATTTCATTTACTCTAACAAATAATCTCGGACCTGGTATTTATTATCTAACATGCGGAATACATGCCTTTGACCATACGGATGGTCTGATATACCTTCAACGCCGCATGGATAATAATATTTTTAAAAGTTTCGACCCTTTTAATAAAAATATATCAGGATTGTCACATTTATTTCCTATAATCAAGACGAAATATTTAAAATAAGATAATTTAAAAGGTGAATTAATGATGAAAACAAAAAATCCTATAGCAACAACTTTTATCCATTCACTGTTTCGGTCTGGAAGTACCTATATATATAACGCACTGAAGCGTACGGGTAAATTCCATGTTTATCATGAGCCATTTCATGAAGTGATAGGTTCGTTGCCATCGACATGGGTTGAATTGGTTAATAAGACCAATGAACTTAAGAAAGTCTACCGACACGATTTTCTTGGCGGATCATATTTTGACGAATACAGTAGTTTGTTGCCAATGATAAAAGAACATTTTCATCCATGTATAAGTTATAATCTGTTTTTTTTAGGCAAGTCGAGCAATTCGGACCTTTTACGCTCATATATTGATTGCTTAATTAGTGGCGCGAGAAATACGCCTGTTTTACAATGTACACGCAGCATTGGAAGGATTGAGTGGCTTAAAGAACAATATTCTTCCAAACATGTTTTTTTATTAAGAAACCCTTGGGATCAATGGTATTCATATAGAGTTGATAACAATATTGCATTTACTCCTCAAATAATTTATTCACAGCCACGACTTCCAGCTGTCCTATACAAAGTACAGGTAGCAAGTAATTTCAAGCCTCTACCAGGCGATGACTTTTACAATCAACTTGCACATAGCTTTTCTCACCCTATTATTCCAGAAGTAGATTATTCTTTATTTTTTGGACTATGGTTGTATGCATTTGCTAATGCCCATTCTTTATGTGATATAGTTATTGATATGGATAGTATCAGCGAAAAAAAATCCTCAAAAGTTGATGCACAAGAAAAACTTAGTAGAATTGGATTAATTGATGTGGATTTAAACGATTGTAATCTTCATCGAACCGCGTTTAAAGATATAGAAATAGATTTTTATAAAGACGTTGAAGAAAAGGTTCTTGAAATATTTAGATTGGATGGTCTATCGGAAGACATAATTCAACTTGCTAGAAACTATCTTGACCGGGAGAGAGAAAAGACCTTCGTTTCTGTCAACGAGGGGAGAATTGATTTTTCTGGTATTCTGGAGGATTCATCACGTTTAAGAGCCGATTTAATAAAGTCGGGAAATACATTAGCCCGTACTGTGGGTGAGTTAAGGCAACTGGTGACAGAGCGAGACGGGCAGATCTGCAATCTAAGTCAGGTACTGGCCGAGCGAGACGGACAGATTGCTGCTTTAGATCAGGTGTTGAACATGCGAGACGGGCAGATTGCTGCTCTAGATCAGGTGGTGGCCGAGCGAGATGGGCAGATTGCTGCTCTAGATCAAGTGCTGGCCGAGCGAGACGAACAGATTGCTACTCAAGATCAGATGGTGGCTGAGCGTGATGTGCTGAGAGATATATTGCATGGTGAAAGAGAAAGAGCCAACGTATTGGAAAATACCATAAGAGACCAAAAAGATGAGATTAAGCATATTATTAATGATAAAGATTGGGAAATTTTACAGTTGCGAGTTCAATTAGATTCCGTCTTACAATCTCACTCGTGGCGCCTGACAAAATCACTTCGTGCTCTTGGTTCGAGTTTGCGTCGCTTTGGATTTACTAAATCAAAAATTCAAACAAGAATTTGGAGAATTGGGGCGGGGGTCTATCACTGCCTGCCATTGAATATGAGCATAAAAATCAAAATTAAGAATCATGTGTATCGTCGTTTTGGTAGACTATTTAGTAACACGGCGGGTTATCAGGATTGGAAGCGACTTCATGGGGGGGCTCCCGTTCATGTGAGAATTATTCCTCATCCTAATTATCCTGACCCTTCGGCACGTAAACCATTTAGTTTTCCAGGAGTGACACAACCTAAAGTTAGTATTATTATTCCTATTTATAATAAGTCGGATTATACATACGCTTGTTTACAATCAATCTTTGAAAATCAACCACAAGTAAAGTTTGAAATAATTGTTATGGACGATTGTTCGACAGATGACACGTACGATTTGCTCTCTAGTATCGGCGGTATCGTCACCTTGCGCAATGAAAGTAATCAAGGTTTTCTCAAAACATGTAATCGAGGTGCTCAAGCGGCGCGAGGTGAATATTTGCTATTTCTGAATAATGACACATTAGTTCATCGAGATTGGCTAGATGAACTGTACTCGGTACTATCCACTCGAATGGACATTGGTTTGGTGGGTTCACAATTGATATATGCCAATGGACTTTTACAGGAAAGTGGATGTCTATTATGTCAAGATGGTTCTTCTATCCCTCTAGGTCGATTAGAAGAACCATCTACTCCAACCTACAGTTATTTTCGTGAGGTTGACTTCTGTTCCGGTGCAAGTATTCTTGTACGCAGGACGGATTTTGAAGCGGTTGGTGGCCTGGATAGTTCATATGCTCCAGCATATTATGAGGATCCTGATCTTGCCTTAAAGTTGCGGGCAATCGGAAAGAAGACTTATGTACAGCCACTATCAAAGGTTACTCACTTCGAGAACGTATCGTATGGCGAAATAGTTTATGGTGAACTAACCAATCGTAATCGAAAAATTTTTTTGGATAAGTGGTCTTCGGAACTATATGCACAATTGTATGAATCGTATGAAGATTATCAATCGAATGAACGCTATGGACGTAAGCGAGTGTTATATATAGATGCTCTAGTGCCAGTACCAGATCGTGGTGCTGGAAGCGTAGATGCATTCTATTTTATGAGTTTCCTCGTGGAGGAGGGATACGATGTCGTCTTCTACGGTCAGCATACACCGGATTTTGTGCCCAAATATACACCGATGATCCAAAGAATAGGGGTCGAGTGTTTGTACCGCCCTTATATAGATTTCGAACGGTATCTATCTGAGCATGGTAAAAGTTTTTCACATGTTTTGGTTGCAAGAGTCTATCAAGCGGAAGAATTTGATCCTATCATTCGGCGTTATTGTCCGAATGCACGTTACATTTTCAATACTGTGGACGTACATTTCTTACGTGAGCGACGACAGGCAGAAGTGGAGAAGTCAACGTCGTTGCGAGCTAAGGCTGAGCATACTCAAGAAATTGAATTAGGGATAATGGCTCGAGCAGATGCGACCATTGTAATCAGCACAGATGAAAAGACACTACTTGAACAGCATTATGGACAAAAACGCATTCATCATATTCCGTTGATTCGTGAGATATATGGAAGCAAGCGCAAATTTTCGGAACGGCGAGATCTTGTTTTTATCGGCAGTGCACATTTGCCTAACGTGGATGGAGTATTATATTTCCATCGTGAGATATTCCCGCTGATTCGTAGCGAGCTTCCAGAAGTCCAACTGATAGTGATTGGCGAAGAGTTGCAAAACGCTCTTCGTGATGAACCTGGTTATGACGTGTTAGTTAGCGATCCTTCAGTTCGATTGGTAGGGTTTGTGGAAGACCTTGCAGAATACTTCGATTATGTGCGTGTTATGGTTGTACCTCTTCGTTATGGTTCTGGGGTTAAAGGTAAAATAGCTTCAGCTCTTTCCTATGGTGTACCTTGCGTATCGACAGTTATTGGGATAGAGGGAATGAGTTTAACCCACGAAGATGACGTATTGGAGGCAGATGGCCCTGTGGAATTTGCTCGTCAGGTAGTACGACTTTATAAGGATGGAACTCTTTGGGAGAAGCTATCTAAGAACGGATTAGCCTTCATGAGTCGTGAATATTCTCTAGAGATGGGGAAGAAACGTCTTCTTGAGATTTTTGCTTCGACTGCTAGTAATAAGATTCTTGAAGATGTGCCTCCTATCAAAATAAAGAATTTAGCTAGCTATGATGACTAGTATATATAAATAAAAGAATCTGAAGTAGAAGTCGAACAACAGCAGGTATTGGAGAGTTTCCCGATCCAATGTGAGTTCAAAAGCAATTTGTCGCGGTGTATGGGTACCTAGGCGTCCGAAAATGTTATTTGTTTTACGAAAGGAAAGCATATGAAGGTATTTGTAGTTGGTAGTCACGGTTATATTGCACGAAGGATTATTGAGGCATTACAAGGTGCTTTAATACATGTTGTTCCGGTTTCTTCAAGGGCGGATGAAGGCCAGATCTATCTTGACCTCCGCTATTCACAATCCTTCTGTTACGAGGAGGTTCAACGAGGAGATATTGTCCTTATGGCAGCCGCAATTTCATCACCGGACATATGTCGTGACCAGCGAGACTTTGCCATAAGTGTTAATGTCACTGGAACTGCTGACTTCATATCTCGAAGTCTTGATCAGGGTGCTAGGATTGTATTCTTTTCAAGTGACACGGTTTATGGAGAAAAAGAGAGTGCATTTGATGAAATGACTATCGGTAATCCTGCAGGGGATTACGCATTCATGAAATACGAGGTAGAAAGCCGTTTTCTCGATAATCCATCCTTTAAAACAATTCGGCTTTCATATGTATTTTCTAAGGAGGATAAATTTACTAGATATCTCTACAATTGTGCTAGTCGTGGTGAGGAGGCAGAAATATATCATCCCTTTTACAGAGCTGTTGTGCATCGTGAAGATGTCGTCCAGGGTGTAATTGCATTGGTGAAACGATGGGATGAGTTTCCGCAATCTGTCATAAATTTTGGTGGTCCGAATGTTATTTCGCGCATTGAATTCGCACAGACAATCAAGGACTTTGCACTACCAAAACTTTACTTTCGTCAGATTGATCCTGAGGAAGATTTCTTTACGAATAGGCCTCGAATAATCCGGATGAAATCACTATTGCTGGGATCACTATTGGAACGCCCTGCGCGTTCGTTAAGAGAGGCAGCTCATCTTGAATTATTTTGAGTTTGTTCAAAAGATATTCTAATTATTTAAATAGACTCTCGGAATTCAGGAGGTGGGAACGGCTGATTTCTGAAAAACGAGCTGGAAACTCGCGATAAGCAAGGATGATTGCTAAGATGGACAAACGATTTTTTAAAAATGGGCATAACAAACAATCGTCACAAAGTCCCCTTTTTAAAAAGAAAAACATTAAGCAGTATAGGGAGAAATCAATGCTTTAAGATCATTGAAATTATCCTTCTGATGAGCAAACCAAGCATCCATATGTTGACAGATCATAATGCCATAAATGCGAACGTACCACTTTTTCGTGGAGCGATGTCGTCCCGATTCAAGCTTGTAGTCGATCTTCTCTCGTTTATTGGAACGTTCAATGGATGTTCGACGTTTGTAAATAACCTTCCACTTTTCCGAGTCGCGAGGAGTCTTGGTAAATAGCCGTAAGTTATCCTTAGAGAAAGTGTGGTAAGTACGACCATACTTTGCTTTAGAGCAAGGGGAAGCACAGGAATTTTTTATACCACAGGACAGTGGACATCTCCACTTATCTCTATTTTGCCGATGATCATGGCCATTGGGTTTCATTTCAAGGCCGATGTGGCAAATAGGAATACCATTCGGAGAAATTTTAATATCAGAACCAGTTTTTAAATTTTTCTTACTGCGACAATTAAGATCAATAAATGGCTCAACGTTCTGATGCTCCATCAGGCTGTAAATAGCCTCGGCATCATGGGCGGAATCCAACAGCATTTTTTCTACCGTGCCTAAGGTGAAACGTTGCTTAAATTCAACCGCACTGACAATCAGACTGACTGAGTCGTGTCTGGAAGCAGGCTGAAGTCTTGGATACTATGGCAAATCATTGTGAGAGTCTGAAGCAGAAATCATGTAGAGATGATAACCGTTGAAAAACTTCTCACGGGAGCTATCCCATCCCGAGTTGCAGTCGGGTTGAGAGTAGATACGGGGATGGTTGCATTTAGCAAGGCCTTGGGCACGACAATTACAAGTTGATTTACTTCGGGGATATGTAGCTGTAACAACAGGAGTACCGTCACCTGCTACGCTCAAGGCGTTCATATTCCCAAGTAATCCAAGCTTAGCGGAAAAGGCCAGGATTTGAGTCTGGAAAAAGTGGAACAGTCGATCCATGGGCAAGTCGGATTTTTTGTTGGCGTGACGAATTACCCACTCTACCAATCGTTTAACCTTGCCTGGTGTGGTTGTCGGAGCTTTTTCACCTTTCTTCTTACCTTTTTTAAGTTTACGTTTACCCCTGGTCTGCTTCTTGGGTTTGAGGTTGTTTCCGCTGACAGCCCAAAGGCGTTGGAAGAAGTCATAGAAGGTACCGACTCCGGGAATGTCCGTAGGATCGAAACCGCTAAGGATGGCGTAATAAGGAATACGTTTCATTTCGTTTATCCATTCTGTAATGCCGATTTCTGGTTTCGTCATGAGAAAGAGAAGATATGAACGGAGCATAGAATCTGGATCACGAGGCTGCGGGCCTTTGGCATCATAGCAATCCTGAAGCAGAGTCGTTATGTAAGACAAATCAGTCATCCAAAGTTTAACTACTAAATGCCAATCATCGTTAACGATGACAAAGATACCGCCAGAATAATATTTACGTAGACGTAGTAGAACAGAATCCTGATATGTTGCATGCGAAACAAGAACAGGTTTCAAGAAAAACACCCCAAATCGTTTAGTAAAGGAAAATAAATCCTTCCCGTCGCGATTATTGGGGAGATTTTCAAATGTCAAGTACTTCCTAACGTTTCTTGAAATAATTTTTATCGCTTATGAATTTCCAGTTATTTTGGATAAAAAAATAATATCCTCCTACTAAAAGTAGGAGGAATGCTACAAGGTTGGTTCAAGGAAACCCTTGAACCAACAGGCTCGGCGAATGCCGAGAGTCTATTTAAACTATAGGAGGGTTTTATTAACACCAGTAATTTGCTTGAAACAATATTGGCATTTGAGCAAGTCTCTTAAATACCTTTAGCAAGACAACATCCGAAATCGCTAGCCCATACCGACTTTAATCCAAGACGCCCATATTTGGCGGTGGTCGTTGATTGGCTAAATTAGTAAATACCGAAAAGGATGGATTTGATTTGATTTTCAATTCGCCGATTTTCATTCTATTTTTTCTACCTGTATTTCTCTCTCTATTCTTTCTTTCCGGAATAAAATACAAAAATTACGTTATACTGGCAGGAAGTATGGTATTTTACGCTTGGGGAGAACCAAGGTTTATCTTTATAGTTTTGATATCTTCCACTATAGATTGGTTCTTGGGAAATATTATATACAAAAGTACTGTTAGCAGAATTAGGATCTGGGCTGTTGTTCTATCTGTTTCTTTAAATATAGCCATTTTATTTTTCTTTAAATATATTAATTTTACCCTCGATAACATAAATTCAGTATTAAACTTTGTCAATATCAATCCTCTAATCTTTGCGAAAGTAGCTCTTCCAATTGGAGTTTCCTTTGTGGTTTTTGAGAAAATAACTTATATTATTGATATTTACCGTGGAAAAGATAAGCCTGCAGACCAATTTATTTCGTATCTGTTATATATTTTTCTATTTCCAAAATTATTGGCTGGCCCAATTGTCAAATATCATGACATTAAAGACCAATTGAATAAGCGTTTAGTTAGGAAGGACGATATTATTTATGGTCTTACACGTTTTTCTTTCGGCATGGCCAAGAAGGTTTTTATTGCGGATACTGTTGGCGAACTTGCTAATCAATGTTTTGCATTATCACCGAGTGAGCTAGGATTTGCAAATGCGTGGATGGGTGCTATTTGTTATACATTGCAAATATATTTTGATTTCTCGGCTTATTCTGACATGGCCATTGGTTTGGGAAGGGTAATGGGTTTCCGAATAATGGAGAACTTTAACTTACCCTACATATCAAAGAGCTTTACCGAGTTCTGGAGAAGATGGCACATATCACTCTCAACTTGGATTAAGGAATATCTTTACATTTCCCTTGGTGGAAACCGAGGTTCTAAAGCTCGTACATATTTTAATTTATGGATATGCTTTTTGATATCGGGTTTGTGGCATGGAGCAAGCTGGACATTCATCTTGTGGGGAATATATCATGGCTCATTTCTAATATTAGAGAAGTTATTTTTACTTGAATACAAAAAGAAGTTGCCAGACTTATTAAATTGGGCAACAAATATTTTCTTTCTGATTATTGGTTGGGTAATATTTAGAGCAACCAGTATTCATCATGTGAAACAATATTTACAGGCAATGTTTAATCCATTCTTTTGGACCGGTAAGTATTTGTACCTTTCTGACAATCAGTTGTTTTTTGGACTTCTTGGTATTGTAATATGTATATTTCCATTGTTGAAAAAACATAATCTAAATCATATCGAGGAGATTAGCAAGCCTAATTCTGAATTTAAATATAAAGTATTACTGGGGACAGTATTACTATTACTTAGCCTAGCAAAAGTTTCTGCGTCTTCATATAATCCTTTTTTATACTTTAGATTTTAAATTCAGAACTCTGGACATAGCCTCTTTGAGAAAAAATTTATCACCATTAATTATTTCACCAAATTCAGTAAACAAGAGGCTTGAGAGCATCAATTCGTTGTGACAGAAAAATCTCCTTATGGACCCATGTCCAGAGTTCTGAAATTATGAACAAAAATAGTTTATAAGGTGGGTAAATCCTTGAAAAGGCTTAATGAACTACCGATAATTTTCGTCTTATTAATTGGAATATTATTAATACCTATTTCTATGATGACAGTTAAGGGGATTTCAACATCAAAATGGTTCCAAAGACTATCTGATCCTAAATTAAATGGCATGCTATTGAAAGAACAAAGGCCAGAATTTACCTTGGATACAGTATTAAGTGGAGATTTTCAAGTTAAATACAGTAATTGGTTTAATCAGAATTTTATGATGAGAGAATTTCTAATTAAATTGAACAACGAATTATATTATACTATCTTCTCTAAATCATATATGTATGATCAAAAAATTATTATAGGTAAAGAAGGACAACTATATGAAAGGGCTTATATAGATGACTACTGCAATATTACTTCTCCTATGGGGGAAGATAAGTTGGAACAAATGGTGAATAAGATGTCGGATGTGCAAAGGCTTCTGTCTCAAAAAGGAATCCCGTTTATAATACTTATAACTCCAAGTAAAGCCTTTACTTACCCCGAGTTCATTCCTACAACTTTTCTGAAACAGAAAAAACCGAACGGTAAGAATGACTATGAACAGATTATGCCACTATTGGAGAAGAACGAGATTAATTTCGTTGATGGACAGAAAATAACTTTGGACCTTAAGAAACAAATAGAATACCCTTTGTTCGCGAGGGGAGGAATACATTGGAATTATTTAGCTGCTAGTTATTCTTTGAATAAGCTCATTGAAAAAATCAATTTTATAAGTGGTGACACACGTCGAAAAACTTATATTGAAAGAGTTGAGACTAGTGACAATCCAGTAGGAAAAGATAGGGATCTTTTAGACCTATTGAATTTATGGACTCCACCTGACAATTACCCCGCCCCTGTGCCGGTATTTTCAAGTGCAGGAGCGGGAAATAGCTCTGGTGCTATTACTGTAGTTGGCGGTAGTTTTTGTGGAATGTTCTTGGACATTATTCGCGAACAGAAGCTGTTTGATTCTTATGACTTCTTCTTTTACTACAAGTTAGAACGTTTTACTTACCCCCAAAAAGAAAATGGTAAGCCTTTCAATGTTCAAATGTTAGATTGGGAAGATGAAATATTTAATAAAAACCCAATTATTTTAGAGGTTAACGAGGAAGCATTCAATGGCGGTCATGCTACTGCCTTCTTAGATGATGCTTTAATTCAGTTAAAATATCCTGGACCGCTTAAAACGAAAAGTACAGGCCCCCTCCCCGCTGATGCATATAGTTATGAAATGCATATAGAAGAGACGGCAAAAAGTGTAAAACTAAATGAACCTGTTAAGCTGTCTTTTAAAGTTAAGAATTCAGGCAAGCAAACATGGCCATCAATTGGGGATGGAAAATACCAAATTAACTTAGGGTACCATTATGAAAACCAAAATGGTCCAAATGAAGGGAGGATTGGGAGTTTGCCAATTGACTTAAGGCCTGGCCAAGAGGTTACAATAGAAGGAACCGTTGGACCATTTAAAGAACGTGGGAGGAAAAAATTAGTTTTTGATATGGTTCATGAAAGCGTTACGTGGTTTAGAGATCATCAGGGTAACAAGCCGATTACATTAACAATTGATGTTCAATAAAATCTAACTTTAGGGTCGAAAAAACTTTTATAAGGGAGTAAAGTAAATGACTAAACGTGCTTTTATTACTGGAATTACAGGTATGGTTGGATCTCACTTGGCTGATTATTTGCTTAATTATACCGATTGGGAAATTTACGGTCTGTGCCGCTGGCGGAGTTCACTGGACAATATTTCTCATTTATTGCCGCGAATCAATAACAATGATCGCATTCATCTAGTTTATGGTGATTTGCGCGACTATCTGTCTATTCATGAAGCGGTCACCATTGCACAGCCAGATTATGTTTTCCATTTAGCTGCGCAAAGTTACCCCAAGACAAGTTTTGATTCTCCCCTAGATACACTGGAAACTAATATACAAGGAACAGCTCATGTGCTTGAGGCATTAAAGAAGAACAAACCACACGCAATTACACATATATGTGCTTCTTCAGAGGTGTTCGGACGCGTACCGAAAGAGAAATTACCAATTGATGAAGAGTGCACATTTCATCCAGCGTCACCTTATGCGATATCTAAGGTGGGTACTGATCTGATTGGACGTTTTTACGCTGAGGCATACGATATGACCGTAATGACTACCCGCATGTTTACTCATACTGGTCCGCGGCGCGGTGATGTTTTTGCAGAATCGACCTTTGCTAAACAAATTGCAATGATTGAAGCAGGTTTAATTCCTCCTATCGTTAAAACTGGTAACTTAGATTCACTGCGTACTTTCGCTGATGTACGAGATGCTGTCCGGGCCTATTACATGCTAGTAACCGTGAATCCTATACCTGGAGCATATTACAACATCGGCGGTACCTACACCTGTACTATCGGTGATATGTTAGAAACATTGATCTCGATGTCTACCTTTAAGGACATTCATGTCGAGAGAGATCCTGAGCGACTACGTCCAATTGATGCAGATTTGCAGGTGCCTAATACTGCAAAATTCGAAGCTGTGACGGGGTGGAAGCCCGAGATACCGTTTGAACAAACCATGAAGGATCTCCTTCAATACTGGCGTGATCGGGTCCAAGCAGGACAAAAATTTCTAACAAGGTAGGAGGGTAAAGGCTATGATAATTCGCGCACGAGCTCCCCTTCGTCTCGGTCTAGCTGGTGGTGGCACAGATGTATCACCGTACTGCGATATTTACGGCGGCTATGTACTGAACGCCACCATTGATCGCTATGCCTACGCGGTGATTAGGACCTTAGATGAGCCTTACGTTCGCTTTATTGCGAGCGATCGGCAGACTGAAATCAGTTTCTCGCTTGCCGAGCCGTTGACACTCAATGGAGAGCTTGACCTGCATAAGGCAGTGTACAATGAGATAATCCAGAGTTACAACGACGGGAAGCCGATTCCGCTAGAGTTGAGTACCTTTTGTGACGCCCCGGTTGGGTCGGGCCTTGGATCTTCATCCACCTTGGTGGTGGTAATGATCCGGGCATTTGTCGAGTTGCTCAATTTGCCCTTGGACGACTATACCATCGCTCACTTGGCCTTTAAGATTGAGCGGGTGGATTGCGCCTTGCAGGGCGGCAAGCAAGACCAGTACTCCGCCACGTTCGGAGGTTTCAACTTTATGGAATTTTATGCTGATGACCGGGTGGTGATAAATTCTTTGCGCATTAAGAATTGGATCATTTGTGAGTTGGAAGCTTCATTAATTTTGTTTTATACAGGTGTTTCACGAGAATCAGCTAGGATCATTGAAGATCAAAGCGTCAATGTGAAAGCAGGGTTGGTGAATGCGGTGGAGGCTATGCACGGTATCAAGCACGAGGCTTTAGTGATGAAGGAATGCCTGCTAAAAGGCGACTTTGAGGGGATTGTAGAATCAATGCTCCAGGGCTGGGAGAGTAAAAAACGCTCGGCCAGGACAGTATCTACCTTGCACATCGAGGAAATCTACAATGCAGCGATCAGTACTGGGGCGTTGGCTGGTAAGGTGTCAGGTGCGGGCGGAGGTGGCTTTATGATGTTCTTTGTCCCGCCTGACAGGCGCATGGATGTAATCAGAACGTTAAATATCTTTGGAGGTCAAGTCAGTAACTGTCATTTTACCGAGTATGGCACTCAGGCATGGAGGGTTTGATTTTTGATGAAAGACTATATTTCAGCGCAAATTACCGAAGCACAGCGTATAATCTCGGTTATGCTGGTCGATGAGTTGTTAAATTCCAAATTGGAGGCTGCCGCTCAAGCATGTATTGACTGTATGCGGCGAGGCGGCAAGATTTTGCTTGCGGGCAACGGCGGAAGCGCTGCTGATGCTCAGCATATTGCTGGCGAATTTGTGAGTCGGTTTGCCTTTGATCGTCCTGGCTTGTCAGCCATCGCTCTGACCACAGATACTTCGATCCTTACCGCGATCGGCAATGACTATGGGTATGAGAAGCTCTTCGCACGACAAGTGCAAGCACATGGAAATAAGGGGGATATACTAATTGGATATTCGACTTCTGGAAGATCACCTAACATACTTCGCGCCTTTGAAGAGGCCCGTGAAAGAGAGATGTTTTGCATAGGCTTATCGGGCAACAGCGGCGGGCCGATGCGGGAGTTGTGCGACTATCTACTGGAGGTTCCTTCGAGCGATACGCCAAAAATCCAGGAAGGCCATCTGGTACTGGGACATATTCTTTGTGGTCTAGTTGAAAATGCTATATTCGGTGAGCAAAGATGATGGAAGCGATTGTTTTAGCAGGTGGTTTTGGTACTCGACTAAGGCAAGTTGTAACTGATTTACCCAAACCTATGGCGCCTGTGGCAGGACGACCTTTTCTAGAAATTTTGTTGACTTTTTTGGCGCGCAAGGGCTTTAAACGTGTAGTTCTTTCCCTGGGATATATGGCCGACAAAGTAGTTTCACATTTCGGGGCTCGCTTCGCCGGAATGGAGCTGGTCCATGAAATTGAGCGAACTCCGCTAGCGACAGGGGGAGCAGTTCTTCAAGCGTTAACACAAACTAAAAGTGATCATGTATTTGTGTTCAATGGTGACACCTTCCTCGATCTTGAAGTAGCAGATGTGGAAGCGCACTGGCAAGCGCATCACGCGCCGATTATTGTTGCCCGCCAAGTACCCGACACCGCGAGGTATGGCCGATTGGAAAAACATAATGGACGTATTATCAGCTTTGCTGAAAAAGGATTAACCGGCCCAGGGTTAATTAATGCCGGATGTTATGTCTTGCCTACGGGAATTCTTGATGGATTTGAGCCCAACCAACCGTTCTCTCTGGAAGTAGATTTTTTGGCTAAGGCAGTGAGATCTCAGAGATTTGATTTATTTGTGGCCAATGGTCTTTTCATTGACATAGGCATGCCGGAGGACTACTCTCGTGCACAAATCGAACTGTTGGGGGTGTTCGATTGAATTACAGCCCAGCCTTGTTTCTTGACCGTGACGGGGTGATTAACATTGACCACGGTTATGTCTATAAACAAGAAAGCTTTGAATTTATTGAAGGTATATTTGATCTGTGTCGTACTGCCAAACTTCTGGGCTATTTGATTTTTGTCGTCACAAATCAGGCAGGAATCGGGCGGGGTTACTACAACGAACAAACTTTTCTAGAGCTAACTGATTGGATGTGCAGTGTCTTTAGCGAGAAAGGGATTCTTATCGACAAGGTTTATTTCTGTCCATTCCATCCAGAGCATGGCTTGGGGCGGTACAAGGTTGACTCTCCCTACCGAAAGCCAGGGTCAGGGATGATTTCGCAAGCCGTTAAAGAATTTAGCATTGATCTTTCAAGGTCGGTCCTGGTGGGTGACAAAGAGTCGGATATACAAGCAGGAATAGCTGCAGGCGTGGCTAATAACGTGTTATATTGTGCATCGGGACATGATACTTCGACATCAACTGCTTCTACAGCCGTTGTCAACAGTCTTTATCAGGTTAAAGAGTTTCTCTCTCGTACATCTGTATAATAATTGCCGTGAATTTGCAACACGTGTCATCAGTTATGTAACTTGAGAGAGAATCATATTTATGGGTACAAAGTGGAGGGAGCAGGATGAGAGTGTTAGTCACTGGCGCGCAAGGCCAGCTTGGAACCGATATGATGATTTGTTTAGAGGGTCAGCCTGATAAGTATGAAGTCTTCGGGTATGGTCGTAAAGCACTAGATATTACGGATATTTCGCAGGTGTCAAAAATTTTTAAACAAATCAAACCAGAAATTGTCATTCATACCGCGGCGTATACTCAAGTTGATCAAGCGGAAACGGACTGGGATAGGGCGTATGCGATTAATGCCTTAGGGACAAATAATCTTGTAGTCGAGGCGGAAAAGGTTGACGCGAAATTTGTTTATATCAGCACGGATTATGTGTTTGATGGTCGAAAGGGTACGCCATATTATGAGTCTGATCGAACCAATCCACAGAGTGTTTATGGTCGGACTAAAAGAGCGGGTGAAGAGTTTGTTCTCGCAACTTCAAGCAAGTATTTTATTGTCAGGACGTCTTGGGTTTACGGAAAGTATGGCGTCAATTTTGTTCAGGCGATGATCTCGTTAGGAAACTCGGGAAAGCCACTTAAGGTTGTCGATGACCAATTTGGTTCTCCAACATATACCGTGGATTTAGCACGATTTCTAGAGCAAATTATTGGTACTGAGTGTTATGGGATTTATCATGCGACAAATTCAGGAAGTTGTTCTTGGTATGAATTTGCAAAGAGGATTTTTGAAATGGCTGGGATGCATGTTCAACTAAGTCCATGTACAACGGCAGATTTCCCACGTCCGGCGCCAAGGCCGGCTTACTCTGTTCTTGAGCATAGGAAGATTCAGCTTGAGGAATTTAAGGATCTAAGGCCTTGGCAGGAAGGGCTAAAGGATTTTCTTGCTAATCAATAGTGAAGGTATCTTTTGTTTTTTTAGAGTTCAGCTATAAAATAACTCTATAAGCCTAGGAAGAAATAACTGATCGGTTGGAAGCATAGTTCGTCTGATCTCTACAATCTTTATACAAAAAGGACTGATATAGAGGTTAGAAAGAAATTGATAATTGGAGTTGGTCAAGTACTATTTGATAGAAGCAAGAATCATATAAAGACGATTCTAAGGTGGTTTAGTTATGAATAAACCCATGGTAGATATATTACTTGCTACTTATAATGGTTCTATGTTTTTGCGGGAACAGATTGATTCCTTATTTAAGCAGACCTATAAAAATATAAGAATTTGCATAAGAGATGATGGGTCCACAGATGATACATTAAGTATTATTGAGGAATATCAAGAGCGTTTTCCTAATTTTATTGAAATCGTACCGGGAGGAAATCATGATGGTATTGCATTTAATTTTTCTGTGCTTTTAAGTTATTCAACAACACCTTATGTAATGTTTTGTGACCAAGATGACGTATGGCTTCCTGATAAAGTCATGGTTACTTTAAATAAAGTACAAGAATTAGAACGAGTTTATGGATCAAATATTCCGATATTAGTACATACTGACTTAAAGGTTGTAGATGAAGGACTATCTACTTTAGGTGATTCGTTTTGGGATTATCAGAAACTGAATCCAAGGAAAAACACGTTAAATAGATTGTTAGTACAAAATGTCGTCACAGGTTGCTCTATGATGATTAATAGATGTTTAATAAAAAGATGCGGAAAGATTCCGAGCAATGCGGTAATGCATGATTGGTGGATAGCACTTGTTGCCTCCTCATTTGGGATAATTAGTATAGTAGAGTCCACAACAGTACTTTATCGTCAACACAGCAACAATGATACTGGAGCAAAGCGATGGAATATGGATTTTATAATCAAGAGAATTTCTAGATTTAGAAAGTTAAAAGATAATTTATTGCGTACTCAATATCAAGCTAATGAGTTTTTTATATTATACAATAAATCGCTATCACCAGAATTATTAGAATTAGTGTATACTTACAGTCACTTAAATGATTATCATCGGATGAAAAGGTTATATTGTATTTTAAAATATAAAACCTTTAAAATAGGTCTAATAAGAAACATCGGTTTGATTACTACTTTGTGTTTATGAGCAAATAAAGACTTTCTTCTTTTACTAAAAGTATATCACAATGCGGAATTCCACCAGATTATTAGTCTAAAATCAATAAGTTAAAGCTAAGAGTTGGTTTTATTTAAGGAGACAAATCAAATGAATTGTACTCAAGTGACGAAAGCTGATCGAGAGCTTCTAAATGGGCATCGAGGCACGGTTCTATGGTTTACAGGTCTATCGGGATCAGGAAAATCAACGTTGTCTAACGCTTTAGACAGGCGTTTATACGATCTTGGGATTCGAACATATTTACTGGACGGAGACAATATTCGTCAGGGATTAAGTAGAGATTTAGGCTTTAGCAAAACGGATCGCATGGAGAACATACGTCGCATTGCTGAAGTTGCAAAGCTTTTTCTGGAGACGGGTATGATCATCATCGTTGCTTTTATTTCGCCGTACCAAAGTGATCGACAGTTGGCGCGTGAAGTCATAGGGCCAGAGAATTTCCTCGAGATATATGTTCAGTGTTCTCTGAAGGAATGCGAACGACGTGACCCAAAAGGTTTATATGTCAAAGCTCGTCGGGGAGAGATTTCTCATTTTACTGGAGTATCAGATCCTTATGAAAAGCCTGAAAATCCGGACATCATCGTACGAACAGAAGAAGAACGTGTTGAGGAAGCTACGGAGCGGATATTAGAGGAATTAAAGATAAGGAATTTGATATAGCCAAAGATATTATTGTAAGTTAAATTAGAATTAGTCAGTCATAATCAAGGAGGTTATTGAAATGGATTCTGAAGAAACAAGAAGTTCGTTGGGATTAGACCTTGAAACCGGCTCAAAACACTATCGTGCTTTTGTAGGCCCTCCTGATAAATACGATTTGGTTTCTGCGATGCAGTTTAATTTATTAACTTCTCTTGGTCTGAGGGAGTGCCATCACCTTTTAGATATAGGGTGTGGCTCACTCAGAGCGGGTTGACTTTTCATACCTTATCTTCTCTCAGGGCATTACTACGGCCTTGAACCGGAAAAATGGTTAGTTGAAGAAGGTATTAAAAGAGAACTTGGAAAAGATATTTTAGAGATCAAGAGGCCTCAATTTCTCCATAATTCCGATTTTAACATTATGGTTTTTCAGCAGAAGTTTGAATTTGTAATTGCACAATCTATTTTTTCTCACGCAGCTCCGTATCAAATTCTAAGACTAAAAGACATTTCAGAACCTCTTAGAAGCAAGCTTACACCAATTCTAAGGGGCGATTACATGGACAATATGACTTGGCTTTAAGAACTTATTTTTATTTTGTCAAGTTTAACGGATAAATAAAAGCTGTACAAACTTCTCCCTAATAATGCTATAATATACATATTGCCTTTGAATACTGCATAACTACTTGTTTTAAGGAAGGTGAGGGATTTTTGGTTAAGAAGAGTGGTGTCATAAATTATAATTGGTATTTATTATTGCCTCTAATGCTCTTACTGGCGGTTGTGCCATTAATAGTTTATCTCAAAGTTGTACCTCTAACCGGTGCAGCCTTTGATTTTTGGACCGGGCAGAAGGAAAATCTGGACTTTTTCTCTTATTACAAGATGGTCTGGATCTTGATTAGCAGTCTCCTTGCAGTCGGAGTTATGGCATTAATTGTTATACTTAACGGACTTGATAGGATAAGGGGAACCTATTATTATATCCCAATCGCTGTTTATGCTTTCTTTGTGATTCTTTCCACAGAGTTTTCTAAGTATACGGATATCTCGTTAACGGGTTTCACCGATCGATATGAAGGAATGTATGTGCTTTTAGCTTATATGGCTATCTTATTTGTCACCATCAATCTTGTGAATAAGGAAGATCATATCAAAGTCCTCTTAGCTGCCCTATTTACTGGAGCTGTCATAATCGGCCTTATAGGTGTATTTCAATACATAGGTTACGATTTCTTTAAATCGAGTTTTGGGAAGAATCTCATTTTACCAGGAGTTTACGAATCTATGGCGGATAAATTACAGTTTCAATTTGGTAAGAATGTTATATACTCTACCCTTTATCATCTTAACTATGTTGGTAGTTATATGGCCATGCTTTTCCCCTTAACCTTTACTCTGTTTGTCCTCACAAAAAAGGGTTGGCTTAAAGTGCTCCTTGCGTTACTAACTCTTTTAATGGCAGTTAACTGGCTAGGTTCTACTTCACGGGCTGGTATGTTTGGTGGTACTCTTGCAATTGTAATTTTAATGGTTATGATTAACAAAGTGATAATTAAGAATTGGAAGTATTTCCTAAGTGGATTGATCATATTAGGATTTCTAGTATTCGGACTTAACTATCTATCTAATGGGTATCTAGGTTCAAGGATAGGTTCCTTAATTAACAATGCGATGGAGTTTACTCAAAGTGCCGATAATGTCGATGCCAAAGCTAATATGCCCTTGCAAGGGTTAGATATAAACGGAAACCAAGCGACGTTAGTAACATCAACCGAGACTCTCGTACTTTCTGTGGACGGCGATGAAATTGCTTTAAAGGACAAAGATAGTAATCCAATTAGAATGAGTTATGAGCGAAGTACGGGTGTGTTGAATTTAGAGGATGATAGGTATAAAGACTACGAACTCAAATTGGGCAAGATGAATAATGTGAATGTTCTACAATTAACGAAGGGTCTTATAAAATTTAAATTTCAACTGGCTAAGGACCAAGTAACTTTGCTAAACAACAAAGGCCAGGTTGTCAATATGGAACCTGTCGAAAAATGGGGTTTTGAGGGTAAAGAATTGTTAGGGTCCTCAAGGGGCTACATCTGGTCCAGATCAATTCCTTTACTGAAACATACAATGTTTATCGGATATGGGCCGGATACCTTTGCAATCTATTTCCCTCAGAATGACTTTATGGGGAAATCCTATGCATATAACGGAGATATGTGGCAAGTGGTGGATAAGCCGCATAATTTATATTTACAGGTTGGACTAAATACTGGTATTATTTCCCTTGTGGCTCTTTTATCCTTGTTCATCGCCTATTTTATCAGGAGCGTAATGCTCTATATTAGAAATGATTATAGTGATTTTATTTCTCAGGCCGGTGTAGGTATCTTTGTTGCAGTTTGTGGTTATCTTGGTGCAGCATTCTTTAACGATAGTGTCGTTTCAGTGGCTCCAGTGTTTTGGGTTCTCTTGGGGTTAGGTATTAGTACTAATTATATGTTGGAGAAGCAGAAGAAGAGCTTGAGTGCTCAGTCAACAACTGGAGAGCGAAGGTTATAAAATATTACAAATATGATTAAAAAAACTGTCCCTAGTGTACGACCCAAACAATAGGAAGTACTTCTGACAATTTGCGAAAAGAGTCTTTTACCTTAAATGGGCAAAGGACTCTTTTGGCGTCTCAGAGCTTGGCTCCTTTTGTTTTCCATCTCAATAACTTTACATTTAAAATTGTATCTGTTAAAATCCACCATATAAATATGAAAAGGAGGATACAGAACGTTGGTGAAGTATAAATGGTTAAGGATTATCGGTGTAATAACGATGTTTCTTTTGATAACAGGATGTTCAGGTCCGAAATCAGCTCCGGAAACAACAGTAGAAGACCAGACGAATCAAGAGACTGAATCTAAAGAGGATAGATTAAAGAGTGATGATGATCTAGCTAAACATCTAGAAGCAGAAAAGGGAATTGAAAGAGTAATGGTTCAAGTGGAAGAAGGAGAACAACACGCGGTAAACGTTGATATAGTAATTAATAATGAGCAGGAACTTTCTGCAGATCAAGTTGTCGAAAAATACGGCAAGGTTATTAAAGAAAAATATCCTGACAGAACGATTGATATCATAGTAGCCAAAGAAGGGAAACTACTTAAGCAGGTTACATTAAAATAGGTGACGGAAATTGAGGGAAGTAGTGGATTATTCATAATTGCTTCTTCCCTCAAGGAAAAAACTACACACAATAGTCACAATTGAACCCTAGAATTACAATTGACATTAGAAAAACTGTAAACTACAATAAGCACATAGGTATCATGAAAGGAAGTTACATATGAAGAAACTATTTGGGGTATCGATATTATCAACTATGTTAATTTTGGGGCAACCTTTTATGGTTTTCGCTGACACCACAAGTTCTAAGATAATCAACTTCGGAGACATTAAAAGTATTATTGCTGAACAAAATATTGACGTCCAAATTAACAAGAACTCTAGTCAGAAAGATAAAGTAGACTTATTGGAAATAAATAAAAATATTAGAGATTTAGAGAATGAGCTTGAAGATATTGATGATGAAAGGGATCAGGCGGGAAGTTACGCATATTTACTCGGAACTCAAAAAGCGGCCTTACTGGATATGCTAAAGGAAGCCGAGAGAGGCGCAGTTGACCGGCCTACATTAGAAGCCGCGATTGATCTTCAAAACCTAATGAGTGATGATTCCATTACTCGCACCGCAGAAAGTATATTTATTAGTTACAATCAGTTGAATTCGGGTATTTCTACTATCTCCTCGAACATTAAAATTATGGAAAAGAAACTCGACGCAATGAAATTACAAGAGAGTTTGGGTATTATTTCCCCTAATAGTATGAATGACTTTAATACTTCTTTAGCTAACATGTATACTCAGCTTGAGAGCACAAAATTCCAACAGAATTCTCTAGAACGTCAGTTTAAGAATTTGCTTAACGAACAGGATGATACCTCGGAAATCGGAAGTATCCTTGCTACGAAAGATGACTTCAGCGTTGAAGACGAAGAAGCCGATCTAAAAAAGGCGCAGGAGAATAATTATGCAATAAAATTGCTGGAGCTACAGGTTATTACCAAACAAGCTGCTCTTGACAGAGCTAAAAAGGATCACGGAGCCTGGTCGACTGAGTATAAGAAGGCGAATTATGATTTAACTAATACGAACTTAAAGCTTGCTCAGCTGAAAGACACCTTAAAAACGAGTTATAATACTATGCTTGACGATATTGCCAAAACGCAGAGTGAACTTCGACTAGCAGAGCAAATTCTGGAGGATAAAAAAGTGGCACTTTCTGAAGCTCAAGTTAGGAAGGGCGTAGGAATGATATCTCAGTTGGAGATGGATGAAGCAACTACGAATTATCAGCTTCAAGTAGATGCTGCAATAACAAAGCAAATCGATTTGTTTAATGCAAAATGCAATTACGAATGGTTTTTAAAAGGAATGGCCTGAGTTTAGTTCAATAATGTCAAAATATCCACAATCTACGGCTGAATCTGTGGATTTATCTTGACTTTCGCAATTTTTAGTGCTAATTTTATTTTGTAAGTCAGTAAGACCCATTTGAACCATTGACTTGCGCAATTAGGACCTCTGGACGCAGGGGTCCTTTATTCATGTCTTGAATCAAAACTTGAATTAAAAGTGATTACATTAGCTTTCTATTTATGGATAACTATGGTATAATATATAGTTGGTGCCATAAGCGTCTATTCCCTCGTTGGCGAAACTCACGCGCTATCGCGGATGTTCTGTTTCGGCGGTTAATTGATAGATAGAGTTTTTTTCTTCACAGTTACAGTTCGAAGTTATAGATAGGGACGCAATTGGAAAACTTAAAGAATATAACACACAAAAAGGAGAATGAAAGTATTGGCTACATTTACAGACTTAGGATTAAGTGAACTGGTTATTCGATCAATAATCAACATGGGGTTTGAAGAAACAACTCCAATTCAAGAACAGACCATTCCAACTGCAATGGAAGGACGGGATCTGATCGGCCAGGCCCAAACCGGAACGGGTAAGACAGCGGCTTATGGGATTCCATTGGTAGAGAGAATCATGGGGCAGGCTGAACAGATTCAAGGTATTGTTCTGGCTCCTACTAGGGAATTAGCTGTCCAAGTGGCTGAAGAGTTAAACAAAATCGGGCAATTTAAACGAATTAATGCCTTACCCATTTATGGTGGACAAGGCATCGATTGGCAAATAAGGGCTCTGAAAAAGAGGCCGCATATTATTGTGGCGACCCCGGGACGTTTGATGGATCATATGAGAAGGAAGACGATTCGTTTAAATGATATCAAAATTGTCGTTCTGGATGAAGCTGATGAGATGCTGAATATGGGCTTTTTGGATGATATTGAAACCATCCTTAAGGAAATACCAGTAGAGCGCCAGACTTTGCTCTTCTCTGCCACGATGCCTAGGCAGATACAAAATATTGCTCAGCGCTTTATGAAGGAGCCCCAGCTGATTAGTATTAAGGCAACTGGTGTCACGGTCTCTGATATTGAGCAACATTATGTGGAAGTTACTGAACGTTTAAAATTTGATGTCTTATCACGAATTTTAGACATCCAATCTCCGGACTTGTCGATAGTGTTCGCACGAACCAAGAGGCGCGTGGATGAGCTTTCTGAGGCTTTGAGTAAGCGTGGTTATTCTGCGGAAGGTATTCACGGCGACTTGACTCAAAACAAGAGAGACAGTGTTTTGAGACAGTTTAAAGATGGGACTATCGAAGTTTTGGTTGCTACTGATGTGGCAGCAAGGGGACTGGATATCAGTGGAGTGACCCACGTCTTTAACTTTGATATTCCTCAAGACCCAGAGAGTTACGTCCATCGCGTCGGTCGTACCGGCCGGGCAGGAAAATCTGGACTAGCAATTACCTTAGTTACCCCGCGTGAGATAGGTATGCTTAGATTGATTGAATCCGTGATTAAGCGAAGGATCATACGTAAGCCTATACCGACCATTGTAGAAGCCGTACAAGGCCAGCAACGCCTAACTATGACCGAGATTTTGCGCGTTATCGCGGAAGAAGATATCGAGAAGTATAAAGGAGTAGCTGAAGAGTTACTCGCTGAAAACGATTCCGTAACCCTATTATCTGCAGCTCTGAAAATTATCACCAAAGAACCTGACAATGTAGAAGTTCGTTTGACGGAAGCAGCGCCTGCTCGAGGAAGAGGAATGGGAAGCGGTAGAAGTATGGGGAATGCCAGACCTCAGCAAGGGAACTTTCACCGAGACGGCTATGGTCAAAAGGTGGATACCTGGTCGAGAAGAAAAAACAATGATTTTCGTGGAGGTTCTGGCGGGCCTCAAAGAGGTAGAGATAATAAGAGAAACGGCTAATACGTTTGTTTACGCAGGAAAAGGTTGTTGGTGGCCTTTTCCTTTTTTTGAGCACAATTTATCTTGCTGGGGTAGCTCGGGAATGGTATAATTTTGAAAGATAGGTGGTGAAACAATGGAGAAAGAGATTAAAGAAATGTTTGGGCTTATTCTCAATAAACTGGATAACTTAGGGTCAAGAATGGATAGCTTAGAGTCTAGACAAGATGAGATATATTTGGTTGTAAAAGCTATAGAGCATAACAATCAAGTACATAGGGCAGAGATAGATAATCTAAGACATACAGTAGGCTATGTGGAAGGCACAATAAATACAATAGGTGACGTAATTACTAAACGGAAGGCGATATGATGAAACATTTTGAGATGCGATTAAACATATAGAAATGCTCTCTTTAGTCGAAAAAACTATAGAGGGCATTTTTTTTGCTTGGAAAGAACTTTTAAGCAAGGCCGAAGGTAAATCCAGTAACGTGTCGAATCTATAATCCAGAGTGGTGTATGGAACTCAGGAGAGGAGATTATTTAAAATATGCTTGCGAAATTATTACGAAAAAAAGCATTCGGTCACATTCTTTTAAACTATATACTCGTTTTAATATTAATACTAAGCAATTCAACGATGGTTTTGGCTTCAGACGATGGAGCATTGAATGAAGTTCGTTCTTTGATTCGAACTAAGTATGTAGATCCTGTTTCAGACGATGTCTTGAACGCCCCAACCGTGGAAGAGATACTGAAAAGGCTAGGAGATCCGCACACGATGTATTTCACGCCGGAGCAATACCAGGAGTTTGTCGGAAGTATCAATATGAGCTTTTCAGGAATCGGGATTCATATTGAGATGGTACCTGAAGGAGTTCAGATTTTGGGCGTAATTCCAGGCTCCCCAGCGGAAGAGGCCGACTTAAAACCTGGAGATGTAATTATTCGTGCTGCCGGGGAATCGCTAACTGGTCTTACTTCGGAAGAAGCTGTGGGCATACTTCGGGGTCTTGAAGGAAGTACGGTTCAGCTTAGGGTGAAGCAAGCGACTGAGACCCGCGATTTAAGGGTAACGCGTAGGACAATTTCTGAACCTACCGTGATTGGAGAAGTACTGGACGAACATATTGGTTATTTGGATCTGAATTCGTTTGGCAGTGATACACCTGAGGAATTCGCGGCTGCGGCAAAGCTGTTAGAAGACCAAAATGTGGATAGTTGGATTGTGGATCTGAGGGATAACGGAGGAGGATATCTAAATTCAGCGCTTGATCTGGCGGGCTATTTTATCGGATCGGATATTTCGGTACGCATCAAAGATCGCTCTGGCACCCTTTCTCCTTATAAGGCACAGGATCCCGGTTGGAGAATGAGTCAGCGGATTATCTTTCTTATCAACGAAAACAGTGCAAGCGCTTCAGAGATTCTGACCGCTGCGGTTAAGGATCATGGGTCGGCAACTCTCGTCGGAACGACTTCCTATGGCAAAGGCTCGGTTCAGAGCATGTTTCCGCTAGAGAATGGCGGTGTTCTTAAAATGACAGTAGATCACTTTTATTCCCCACTGGGGAATGAGATCGATAAAGTGGGAGTTAGCCCTAATGTGGTAATTCAGAATGCAGACCCGCTCAAGGCTGCGGAACTTATGTTAACAGATTCGGCAGAAGCACTTGCTATGGCTCGAACGAATGACTATTGGGAAGCTTGGGGGGAACTATCTGGTGTTGTTGCGGAGAGTTCACAGCAACCATCTTCAAAGTATATCCATTACTATTCAAGCTATCGTCAAGTTGCTGATTTATCCGAGATTCCACTCGACAAGAAATTCACAGTGAAATTCTCTGGTGAGATCGATTGGCAGAGTGTGAATAGCTCTAGCATCGAGCTTATTAATAGTAATACAGGGGAGAGAACGCTTACGACGTTTGAACCGCTCGGGACTTCTGGTATGCAATTGATTCCCCAGGTTGAGTTAGTCCCGGATACGACCTACTGGTTGGTCATCCATCCGACAATCCTGGGAGTCTCCGGCCAGTCTTTGCATGAGGGGGGCTTGGCGATTGCGCATACGATCCCTGTGGGTGAAGAAGTCGGAGGCACTTTCAAGATCCAGTCCTTTAAAACAAACGACAGGATCACTGAGAGGAACAAGATAAGTCCTCATGATCTCGACTATGGAGTAGCTATTAAGGATCTAAGCGAAAGATAATATGCTAGGACGACAGAGTGGAGGTAAAACAGTTTACTGATAATTCGTCAAAACTATATATAACTGGTTTAAACTGTCTGTAAAACAAAAGTCTTATGTAGTATAATTATCTATGAGGTGGTTTTATGGATAGTTATCTAACTGCAACCGAGGTAAAGAAAATTTATAAACTTGGC